>TARA_R110000765_G_scaffold36600_2_pt1 | contig 15464 bp, 5 predicted proteins | sample TARA_R110000765 | Tara Oceans TARA_R110000765 (sample SAMEA4398168) | marine metagenome | biome: Polar Biome; feature: [MES] marine water layer (ENVO:01000295) within the mesopelagic zone...; material: water (ENVO:00002006), including particulate matter (ENVO:01000060) such as...... | reverse complement strand
TCAGTTTTTCCTTTAAATCCTCTATTTTTAATAGTTTCTGTAAAAGATAAATCTGTAGGTAAAACTGCTTTTAATATTCTAAGAGCTCCATCTTTCCCACTTACATTAGCATCTGTAAATCTTTTTAATAAATTATAATCATGTTGCATTTGTAATGTTGGATATTGCTTATATTGAAGAAATAATCTTCCAATTCCATTAAATCCTTCTCCAACATATTGAGGAGTCATACCAAATTGAGTATTATAAACTGCATCTCTAGCTATTTTAACAGCTTGATTTGATGAAAATAATTCTCTATCACTTGTATTCTCATTCCCCCCTAAAATACCTCTTTGCTTAGCATCTAATAATGCCATAATAATAGTTGTTTTTCTTAAAGTTTCTTCACCCCCTGTAAAAGTAAAAGCTGATTCTAACATTTTATTATTAAAAGCATAAGATAATTTCCAAGATACCATTTTTCTTAGTTTATTTTCTGAAATTTCTCCAACAAGTTTTTTAAATTGAGCATTGACAATTTCTCTAGTTTGAGTATTGTCTTGAGCCATTATATCATAATATTCGCCTTTTTTTGTATCAATCTCAGCTTTATTTACTCTTTTTCTTAATTCATTTACATTTTGTAAATTTTTAAGTTGAGTTACTTCTTTTGGGCTTTTTGCTTTAATAACAAGTTTTAATATAAAATCATCTATATCTTTATCAGGATTTTTTATAAAATTATCTCTTCCTTTAGATAATAACTTTGCCCATTCTATCATATTATAAGAAGGAAGCACAGTCCCAGGAACAAATCCAAAATCCTTAAATTCTAAATCTCCGCCTTGCATCATAACATCATTAAACATAGTAACTAAATTTAAACAACCTGTATTATCAACTATAAAATCCCAATCACTTCTAGTATCTGTATTTTTAGAATTCATTATTTTATTGGCTTTCATATAACTAGCAAAGCCTGTTTTTATTATTGTATTAAATATTTGACTATGATTGCCAATAGCAGCTTTAGTACCTAAATATCTCATAGTAGCAGGAGTTGTTAACATTTTTGTTAATTTTTCTGCAGACTCAGGAGTGAAAGAAGCTCCCTTTTTTTTATTCCAAAACCTAGAAACAGAATTTAATTTATCAGATAATTGTTTATATCCTAAATCTCCTTTTGATAGACCAGGTATTCTAGGGACAGTCGCTCTTGTATCAGAATCTCCAAAAGCTATTTTAACTCTATTTTTTAAATAATCAATAACACCATCAACATTAGTTTCATTTAGTTTTTGCATAGTATGAATTGTATCTAACATTTCAACTATAACTTCATTCCTATGATAAGTTCTATAAATTCCTTCTAAATATTCTTTATAAATATCTCCATCTTTTCTTCTTTCAGTTTGGTCAGTCCAAGATGTAATATGTTTTAAACTAGTTGTAGTCTCTAAATCTACAAGATGACTAGACTTATCATTATCATTCATGCTAAATAAAAGTTTATCTAAATGCTCTATTCCTAATTCATACTGCTTTACTTTTTCAGTCTCATTAGCTCTTTTAGCTCTAGTAAGTTTTATTCTTAAATCTTTAAGTTGATTTGGAATCTGCTTTAAAAGAATATTTTGCTTATCATACAAATGAGGAACATAATTTTGCTCTTTCTTTTTTGCAAAACTATTAGCAGTCCTTAGTGTTTGAGTCTCACTATTCCACCATACTCTACTATCAATACCTCCAATTGAATATATATCTTCAAAGTATTCTTTTATTTTACTATCAGTTATATTTGGATTATCTTTTCTTAAACTTTTTTCTATTTTTATATTTAATGCTTCTCTTTTCTTTTCTAATTTTTGAGTTCTATCTACAGTATCTAAAAATACTCTATCATTTAATTGACGCATTGCAAAAATAGCTATGTCTGCATCTTTAATTAAATTTTCATTTGGCTGACGCTTCATTTTTTGAAAATCAATATATTGTTTAGTATGAGTTGACTTTTCTTTTCCTTTAGAATCTTTAATAGGTTTATTGTCTTTTCCTACTAGTCTACCAAAATCATTTATTTTATTTGATTTAAAATAACCTCCACCTTCAAAAACAATATCTAAGTCTTCTTGAGTATAGGTAGATTTTTCAGAAGGCATCTCTTCGCCCATAAAGTTATATTTTTTATTTTGACCTATAAATCTTACTCCATTTACTTTATCACCTCTAGTTGAAATTTCATGTTTGTCTATTAAATAAGTATTATATTGTTCACCTACAGAAGATTCTCCTTGTTTAATCATTACATACCTGTAAGCAAATTTTCTTGTTTTTCTAGTCCCATCTTTTCTAGGCTTACCATAAGGAACTTCAACTATTTTTTCATGTATTCCTGCTATTCTATTTCCATCTTCTCTAGCACCTTCTTTTTTCATTAAATCAAGTTTTTTCTTTATATAGCTTAAAGCTTTTCCTGTTTCTTTACTTTCTATATATCCATCTTTACCTATATCCCAATTTAATAAAGTAGGAACAATTTTTCTTAATTGACCATCTAATGATTCATTCGTTAATTTATCTGTATATAATGATAATAAAGCTTCTCCCACTTGCTCTCTAGTTGCACCTAAATCTTCTTTATCCATCCATACTTCTTTATCAGTATACTCACCATCTACTTTTTCATTAATTTTATAACTATCAATTCCCTTGTAAACGCCTTCTCCTATTATAGAAACTTCAAGTCCAGTAGTTTTATCTATAAAGCCTTCTATTCCATCCATAGATGAATTATTTAAATTAAATAAAGAATTTGATACATCTCCAATTTTTAATTTATGTTTACCATAAAACAAATCTCTAATATCTTCATACTCTGTGTTAAATTTATTAACCATTGAAATATCTTTATCGCCAACTCTTAATGCTTTATTAACAAGTTGTAAAGCAGCTCCACTAAAATCAACATGAGACATTATAACATCAGGAGGAGTCATCATTATTTCAAAAGTAGAAAGCTTACCTCTTTTTAAAGTTTTATTTCTTCTTTTTAATATTCTATCTACAGTACCATCTAAACCTGAAAGAGTATAGGCAGATTGTTGAGCAGATATAGGATTTATATCACCCCAACCTCTTTTTGCAAAAATAAGCCTCCAATTTTCAACAGCTCTTCTAGGTTCTAATAATGTTCTATTGTAATTAGCTTCTTTTGAAGAATCATTTATATAATTAGATAATTTATTAAATAATACTTTGTGTTTTTCGTGCTTTAATAAAGCAATTCTTAATTCTTTTTTTCTTCTTTCAGAAGGTTTACTTGCTAAAGCTGCTTCTGCTTTTCTTATATGAGCTTTAGTTGGAAACCCTAATAAAGCACCAACTGCATTTTTAACTTCTAACTTATATGTAAATATATGTCGACTTTCATCTACAGTAGCTGCATTTAATGCGTCTTTACATAAACTCATCCTATTACCTTACAAGCTTTCTTAAATAAAGGGTCTTGTTCTTGCTCATCAAACATTTGATTTAATTCTTGAACATATTGTAGTTGAATTCTTGTTTGCTTTTCAGTTTTCTTAACACTTTCTTTTTTAGTGTAAGCAAAACTTCTTAAATTTCTTTCAAAAGCAGGTAAATATATTTTTAACATCTTTTTATCCATTAATTTAAGAGGTGGTATTTTTAAAATATTTACTTGCGACTTAAAACCAGATAACATTTCTAATGTTGCAAAAGATTTTGAAATTGAAGATAATTTATTCCATTCATCTTGGAATCTATCAACAAAATTAGTCATATTTGCATTTAAATCACTACGAGCACTATTATTATCATCAGTCTTCATATCTTTTTGAAGTTTCTGCCATATATCAAGAAAGCTCCATGGTTTATCAGATTTTTCAAAGATTCTTTTTTTATGAATAAAATTCCAAACATCAACAGCATTTTCGGAACTAGTATCTGAAATATAATCAGAATATTCTTTTTTATTTTTAATTGATTCCCACATTTCTGACATAGCCATAGTATGAGCCAATTCGTGATTAACTTTGTTATCGTATATTGCATGAAACTGAGTATCACCAATTTTCATATCAATACCTGTTATTAATTGTTCAGCAGGAGATGGTTTATTTTTTATTCTAAGATTAACAACTCTAGCCATTTTTTTAGGATTAAATTTTATTAACATTTCAGATTGAAAACGTTCAGCATAAGTTTTACTATCTAATAAATCATCATTTTCATCATACATTCTTTCTTTTAAAGTTCTACTATTTAATAAATTATCTTCATATTTAGCACTATTATTTCCAATTTGTCCTTGACGTATTTGACTAATATTTTGAATATTTAAAGCTAAGCCTAAAGTTTTTCTCATCATAGCATCTATAGCAGTATTGCCATCAAGAGGTTGTCCATTTGCTCTTTCAAATATTTTAGTAACCATAAAATCAAAATTATTTAAACCTGAATTACTTATAATTTCACCCCAATGCCTATATTTTACTGCGTCAACTGCCATTTGAAATAATATAGATATTTCATGTGATTTTGTTGTTTTTAAATATACTTCTTTTAATGCGTTACCTGTATCTAATCCTAAATAAAGCTGACCATTTTTATGAGTCTTAAATTCAACTTTTTTACCGTCAGAAGTAACAATAGAGTCTCCATTTTTCTTAAGAATTTTTAAATTTTCATGATTCAATTGGTCTTTATCTAAAGGTTTATAATCCATAATAGTAGATTCATTTGGATTAGCTATGGAAATAGCTTGCTGTACACTGCCAACAAGTAAGTTTATTTTAAAATCCTTAGCAAATAATTGAGACATTAAAGTTTTAGCGTTAACCATAACGCCTGTTCCACCTTGAGACTTAGCGTTATTTAAAACTTCATTTATCATATCATCTCTAGAAATAACTGAAGTATCACCTACTTTTTTATCTTTATCAGTTCTTAATCCCCAAATATCTAAAACAGACTGCTTATCTACTTCAGCAAAAATATCGCTATTCTGCCAATTTTTCATAGCTTTAACATGAGAATCAGATATAAATTCAAAAGCTGCTTTATCACCATCCCAATCACCATCTAATACAGCTAAAACATCTTCTTTGCTCATAAAAATAACTTCACCTTGATTGCCCTTAACAATGCTTCTAATCTTTCTTAAAACAGGACCAGTAACTTTTGCAATAGGGTTTCTATGAATTAACATATCAACATCGTTAGTTTCTAAAAATTTATTTAAAGTAGTAAGTTTATTATCAAAAGGAGAATTGTTACCCATAGTAGACCAATCAATTTTCTTTAATGCTTCTGATTGCAAATATCTTCTTTCAACTTCATCTATTGCTACTCTATTATCACCACTTACTGCAACCTCTCCTTCTTCAAGCTTTAAATGGACTGCGGGCTTAAGATAAGTAAGACTACTTTTATTATTCCAAGCTCTTCCTTTTAATATTCCATTTCTAATAATAGTAGCATTAAGAACAGGTAATATATGTTGTATTAAAGCAGGATGGAATATTCCCATACCATCTTCTTGTATTAATTCAAAATATTCTTGTAATTCAGTTGGAACTTTATTTGCATCTATTTCTGTTTGAATAAACTCTCTAAATTTAGAAGGGTCTTCAAAAAATTGATTTATTTTATTAGAATAATATTCTAAAACTTCACTATATCTTCCTTCAATTTGTTTTAATAATGCTTTAGCTTCTCTTGAGTCGTGTATTGTTAATAACATTTCTCCTAATGCAATAGGATGAGATGCAGATAATTTAGATTTATCCATCATGCTATGAACTACTATATCTTTTTCATCAATTGGTATTAATTTATTATTTTCTTTATAATTATTAACTCTTACTTTTGCTTCATTTTGAGAACCTATCATATCAAATTTTTCACCATAAGTAGGACTATCAGGATTCATATCTTTAAAATATGTGTTATTTCCTTGACCTTCAACTTGTGCAATTAAAACATCATTGTCATAAAATTGCATTCCCTTAAATGGTGTAAACTGCATATGTTTCATACCAAGATAATTAACGCTTCCATCATCATTTACAGTTCTTTTTCTTATAAAAGTTTTTAATTGTCTTAATGGGTTTGAACCATTTTTTCTTAATTTACCTAAATTTTTTGCTATTTTATTTAAATAAGAAGACCCTGTGAATGTAGCTCCATCATAATCTTTATACTTACCTCTATATTCTGATGTGCTTCCCTGTATAGGTTTACCATCTGAACCTACTTTAGCTACACGAACTTCAACATTTTCATCAATAACCATTAATTGACCAGTGCCAACTCCTATTGGTCTTATTCCTTCTGCCATATCAATGCTCATTCGAGTCAAACTATCGGCAGCACTATTTTCATTTCCTTCTTTCATATAATCAGGAGTTCTTACTTCTTGCCAAAATTTTATTCTAGCTAAAGTTTTTGAATATATAGCATTAACAGCTAATTTAGATTTTAACCCATCTATATTCATAATTGAGTCTTTTATTACATTAATATCATTAGTATTTTTAAGCATACTAGATATTTCTTTTAATAAATTAAGGCTTGTTGGTACATTCCCTCTAAGAGTATTAAAAATTTCAGCTTCAGTTTCTTGAATTATTCTATCTTTTAAAGAATTAGAAATATTTCCTTTTTCTACTTGATTATCAAGAATAGATACAAAAGATTCTTTGTCTACTTTTGTTGGCATTATATTGCTAGTTGTTTTTGTGGATAAAATAGCAGAATTATCTCCTAATTTAGTCCCTACAACTGTCAATAAATTTCCAACTTCCATTAAAGGCTTTAAATCTTTTATGCTTTTAATGTTAGATAACTCTTTCATAAACTTATTTAAATATTGACCTAAATAATTTTGTTCAATTTCTTCCATACCTTCTTCTGTTATAGATTCTTTAGCTTCGTGATAATAATCAGTACCTTTATAATTTTTTTTAATTAAAATTTGTTTTAAAGGCAATATAAATAATCTCATCTGTGTGCCTTCAAATTGCTGTTCAATAAAATTCATTGTATATGTTTCAGGATGAGCTTTATTTGTTTTCAAATCAACCATTCCATCAACTTGTACACCGCTACCATCTAATATCCACCTTTGATAAACTCTAGTATCGCTTCCTTGTCTTCCTTTTTCACGACCTTCTTTTCCAGGAATATATCTTCTAATTCTAGATTTTTGTTTCAACCAATCTAATCTTAATAGCTTATCTTCTTTGCTATCTGCTATAATTTGTTTTAATTTTTCTTCTCCATATTGCCTTGAATCAACTAATTTTTTAGCCCAAGTCATTAATTCTTTTTTGTATTCACCATAACTTTTTGCTTTTTTTGCCATATCAATGATTATAGGATAATCTATTTTTGTATCAACATATACACCAATAGCTTCAAAAAACATATGAGTTTGTTGTAAATCATTTGGTATATAAGTTAAATTAACATCAGCTTCTCCTCCTGTTTGCCCATCAGTTTCATCATTAGGAGTATTAGTCTCATTAGTTGGAGTGTCATATTCAATAGTATTTGTATCCGAATTATCCTGTATACCAAGCCATCTTCCTTGATAAAATTCTTCTGCTATAAATTGAAATACATTTTCATCTTTTATTTCTATTCCAATAAATCTTTTTACTCTGTTTGCAAATTGCTTTAACCATATTTTTATTTTATTAAACTTACTTGTATCTCTTGCTCTGCTTACAAAATATAAACCTATTTCTTTTACAAGATTTTCTTCACTTTTAAATATTTTTAAACCACGTTTTACAATATTCTCATTTTTCATAAGTTTTATGTATATATGAGCATATTCATGAGGCATAGTATCCATTCTACCATCTGTCGTAGACCAAGCTGCAAGTTTATTCAAAGAAAATCCAATTCTTTGTAATCCTTCAGCTTCAATAAGCCCTTCAAATTCAAGAGTAGTAATCTTAGGAAAAAACTTTTTTAATCTTTTTAAAATAGTCTCAGCAAGATTTTTATTTTCAGAAATTAATTGTTCTTCACTAGACATATTATCTTGAAAATCAACATTGTCTTCATCAGGATTTTGCCTATTCATAATATCATCAATATTTTGGTCTGTCGTATTTTTTGATTTCTTAGTAGCTTCAGGTGATGCAGCTTGAGCATCTTCAGCAGCTTTCATTCTTTCGTTAAAAACTTTATTATATATTTTTCTTTTATCAGCGTTTATTCCAGGTCTATCTTTAACACTCCACAAATTATCTAAACTTGACTCCCTTGCTAGTGATTCAGGGTCTGTTGTAAAAGTCCAATTGTCAATAAATCCTTCAAGGTCTTTAAACTCTTGACCTGTTTCAGGGTTTATTTTTCTAGCAGGGACTATAGGTTTTTCATCAGCTTTTTTAATTGGAGGCTTAGTATCTCCTGGAGTATCTGAAACTTCTCCTGTTAATGTAATCTCTTCTTCTATATTAGGCTCTGAATCATCTGATAATAATTCTTCTTGTTCAGTAGGAGCTTCTGATGATTCTTCTGTCGGAATCTCTTGAGCTATTTCACCTGTTAATTGAGGCGATTCTTCAATTATTTGTGGAGCTTCTTCTGAAGTTTTAGATTCAGTTAAGCTTAAAGTTTGGTTTCCTCCAACAATTTTAGGAATAGATAATTTTGAGCCAATAGAATTACCATTTTTATCAAAACCTTGAACAACTATAGTATTAGGCTTTATTGCTAAAACTTTAATATTATCAACATTTTTATTGTTTTGTAAATTTTCTAATGTTTTTAATGCTGCTTTATAACCTTTAGTTATCTTAACTTTTTTTCTTTTTAGCATATTAACTATATCTTTAGTTAAAGATACAGTATCATCTTTTGCTATTTTTTGAGATGGAGCAGGTGCATCTTTAAGACCATATTTTTCCACCAACTTTCTTTTAAAATCTAATAATGCAACCTCTCCAAAGCCCTGCGTTATTTTAACAGGACTATTTTGCATCTTAACTGCTTCAGATAACTCATCTAACTCAGGTTTTGTAAGGTTAACCTTTTTTCCATCAACTTTAGCTCCTACTTCTGCATCATCATTAGTATCTAAAATTACTCTTTTGTTAGGTTCGAAATATGAATCTAATTTTTTTTCAGTTCCTTCTTTTCTTCTCGCTAGTTCATTCTTTAAAGCTTGAGCGTCTCTTGCAAACTCTAATGCTCTAGTTCCTTCTTCTTTTTGTGCATTTTGAACTTCTATTGCTCTTTTTAAACCTGCTTCAATTTGTTCATTAGTTAATTTGCTGAATCCATCTTTAAATTGAGGCATCCACTCAATTGTATAATTAGGGTCTTTAGGGTTTTTAAAACTATACATGCTATTATCAAGAAGAGATACTTTTCCATCTACTTCTATTTTAATGCTACCACCTTTAGAGACTCCAGCAATTTTTGCTTTTACTGAATCGCCTTTAGGATTAAAAACTTCTATTTCATCTCCTACATTCGGACTTGTTGTCTTTTTTAAATCTTTTTTATCTGTTTTAACTTTATCTACAGTTACGCCTTCAAAAGAAACTCCCCCATCTCTTTCTTCATTATACTCATCTAAAGGAACAGCTTCGCTTTGAGGTTCACCATCTATATTAGGAGTATCATCAACACTAGGTTCATCTTGAGGAGAAAATTCATCATCCATTTGAATTTCATACTCAGGCTCAACTTCTTGAAACTGACTATCTTCTTGAATAATTTCTGATAACTTTCCTCTGCTTGCAAATTCTTTAATATATGCAATAATTTTTGCTTTAGCTTTTGGAAGTTTTTTACCATCATTTTCTTTTCCATAAGCTTCATTTAAATCATCATATATTAAATCTAATAATTGTTTAGAGTTTTTAGATTTAGAAATTTCATCAATTAATTCAGGACTGTCTTGTAAAACTCTTAATATTTTCTTAGAAGGGTTAGATATAGATTCACTTGCTCTAATAGCTTTTGCAAGTAATGTGTCTCCAATAGGACTATTCTTAGCAACTGACGATATAACTTCTCCCATATTACCTTCAGGGTCAGTAGCAGCTTCAATAAATGCTTTAAATATACCTTTTTCATTTTGATTTTTTGGTGCAACTTCTGTAACAACACCTTCTTTAGCAACTTTATTTACTCTTTCTTCTCTTTTTTTAGCTTCTTCTGCTGCTATTTCATCAAGAGTAGTTTTAGTAGAAAAGACTCCTTTAACTCCACTACCAACACCCATAAGAGCTCCTGCAAAAGCTTCTTCATAAACTGCAGGGTCATCTTTAGCTTCTTTAAATCCTTGAATAGCAGATTCATATGCACTTAATCCGTCTTTTCCATAACCTAATTCAATAGCTCTATTTGTAGCTGTTTGAGTTAAAGCCTGAGCTCCTTCAGTAAGTCCTTCTGAAAATGCACCTTCAACAGTTCTAATTGCACCTGCTCCAAGTCTAGTGCCTGCATAAGCAAGAAAATTCCTATCTACACCTGCATCAACAACAGCCCTAGCCATTTTATCGGCAATAGTTTTTTTAGCAACCTTCGAACCAATACCAATAGATTTTAAAAATCCTTTAGCACCAGCTCTTTCAAGAAAAGAAGAGGCTAATCCATATCCTAAAGAGGCAGTAGTTGCATATTTCTTAGCTTCTTTAGGGTCAAGACCCATTTCATCTACCATTAATTTCATTACTTCATTATATTCGTTACCTGCTTCCATAGCAAACATGGGTGCCATTGAAATAGCAGTGCCAAGCATAGTAAGTGAAGCTCCTGCTGTTTTAGGAATTAACGCAACAGCTAACGCAGTTGACGCAGTAGAGACTACAAAAGATGGGATAGCTTCAGAAGCAGAGCGAAGCCAAGTATCTATATTGCTCCATCCAGGCTCATGTTCTTTCCAAGCAAAATAAGCTTGAATTTCTGGATTTTGAGCTACTTTTTGTTGAAAAACAAGTTCTGAATATTTTCTATATTCTTCTCCTGTCTCAGAAGGAGTAAAAAGACCAACCATTCCTGTTTTTGTACCATCAAAAAGTTGACCCATTTGAAAGCTAAATCTTTCAGCAAAGCCTAAAGAAGCTTCATTTCCATATTGTTTATAAAACTTTTCACCTAAAGTGTCAAATCTTATATTTTTATATACACCAGGGTCTTTTTCGGCAGCAGCCCTAATAATTTGCTCATCTGTAAATTGATTCCAATAGTCAGGATTTTTCCTTCTTACTAAATCGGCAACTTGCTCAGCTGTCAAATTTAAATTATCTTGCATTGTTTAATTAAAAATTAAGAGGTTCTAATGAATCTAGAATATCTTGAGTTTCTTTTGAATCATACCACGGCACTTCATCTTTGCTTTCTTTAATTTTTAAACTACCTCCTAATAACTTTTCAATATCAATTAATTTTTCTTGTCTTAATTTTATATTTGTATTTAATACCATAAATCTTTTATGAGCTCCACCTTCTTTTGCATGGATACCTTCAATTCTTTTGTCATCATATGCTTTAGTATCTTCATATCCTTTTTTTGATTTTCTAACCTTAGCTAGTAAATCTTGTTTTTGTTTTAAAAGTTTTTTAAGAGCTGAAGCATTATTAACATATTCCTCATTCTTTGTATCTATTATTTTAGTTTCCTCTATTACTTTATCCTGCCCCAAACCTTCTAAATCTTTACTTTCTTTATTCGTAGTTATATTATCTGTGCTCCATTTATTATCTGTCCATTTAGGCAAAGTGGTAATATAAGCTTCAGCAGCTCCTGCCATTGAAAATTGAATTTGCTCTTTGTTTTCTTCACCATCAATATCGTATTCAATATTTTTAACGTTTGCTCTCATTTTGTTTCTTATATCTTCAGTAAGATTTATTTTATATTCACCTATACCCATACCTGGAAGGACTCTACCATTTTTCATATATTGAGCACCATCTGCGTAATTAAAAGAACCATCATCTTTATCTATGGGCTTTAGAATTAAGCCATACATATAAGCAGCATGTGCATCATACATTCTATCTCCATTAGGAGTATTAAAATACTTAGCTGGACCAGTGGAATAAATACCTCCACCAAGAGCATCTCCTTCTAGGTTGTCTTGTTTTATTATAAAATCAGGTATTGCTTTAAATCTAGCAGCTATATTAGAGGGCGAAAGAGTTTCTCCACCTGGTGAGCCATCAGGATTGTCCCAATTACCTTTGCTTGTAGGATAACTTGCAAAAAGATTCCAAACTTGAAAATACTTTCCTAGACCATTTTTCTGAGCAGCTGTATTGATTCCTGTCATATTAAGGTTTCTAAATTTCAATCTAGCATCGTCACTTTCTATTCTTGCTGTATCTTCGGGAGTTGGCATTGAATCTAAACGTGATTTCTCATCAGTTACATCAGTTAATGAGCTTCCTGTTAATAATGAATATGCTCTATCCCAATCTCCTTCTTCTCTAGCTATTTTTGCTTCACGAAAAGCAGCAGCTTTAGTTGGATTTTCTTTTTCATCAATTTTATTTTTCGTGTATCTTTGAAGTTGATTTTGGACTACATTCCTTTTTATTCCTTCTTTTTCAAATTTTTCCAATATATCATACTTAACTTTATCTTCCCCTGCGTAATATTCTTTTTGATTTTGAATATTTTGTAAAGTAGATTTAATTGCCTCAGTATTATATCCACCAGTTGTAGCATTATAATTAGGAATATTTATCAAAGAATTAACTATATCTTTTTTTACACCTCTCCAAGCGAAATTGTCTTCAGCTATTTCTAAACTTTCATTTAGTAAAGTTTTATATTTATTAGAAGTAGCTCCAATAATTGTACTATCTTTATATTCACTATTTTTAAACTCTTTATCTAATAAATTAAGACCTTTTTTTATACCACTAATTTCTTCTTGAGTAATATTTCCATCTTGAACTTGAGCCATTAATCCACCATAAGATTCAGCTTGAGAAGTTAAAAAATCTTTTTCTCTTTTATCGTCTTGAGATATATCAAGTTTTAAAAAATCAAGTGCTAGTTTTTCTTCTTGGTATGCATCTCGCTCGTCTCTGTATTGATTTTGCCTAGCTCTACCAGGGTAATTTATTATTGCCATTTTTAACCTACTTTATAATTTGATTGTCCAGCAAAGCCTTCTAAGAAAGAATCTGCTTGTGAAGTTGCAGATGCCATATTAGATGCAAAGCTTTTTTCTATATTTGCTGATTTTCTTTGGTCGCCTAAGCTAATAGAAGTTTTATTGAGCTCATCATCACTCATAATGCTATCAACTTTTCCTCTATAATCTCCATATACAGCTGATTTTGAATCACTAACAGCTCTTGAAGAAGCTTCATCTGATTGAAATCCACTTCGAGACATTTTTTCTTTAGATGAATAAACATTAGCCATATTGTTTTGCCCTTGAGATGTAGCCATATCTAACATACTTTGAGTTTTAGCATTAATTTTATTCATCTCATGCTTAGTTTCTGTACCCATTTGAGCTCTTTCTGCCATGCTCATTTCAGTAGCAGCTCTAACTCCTGCTGAATTATCATTACCCATAGCTTTTATCCCTGAGGCAGTTGCTCCTAATGCAGCCCCTGCTACAACAGCTGTTGTTGCACTACCTGTTAAAGCTGTTGCTCCTAAAGTTCCTATTGCTACAAATGACATATTAAACCTCTATTTCCTTAAAATTCTTTGCTATTAATTCTTCTTCTGCATCCTTAACATTTTTTGCATTTGTTGGATGTGTTGTTACAAATATACAATCTTCATGAACATATATAATTCTTTTAGTGCCTGCTTTTGTAATGCCATAATAAGGAGCTTTAATAGTAACTTCTCCATCCTCACTCATTATAGTTATTTTACCTTTCATTACAAAAAATGCATTATCTTTTTTATGTATTTCTGTAACTAATAATTGACCTGCAGGTGTAAATATTTTTCTTACATACAATCCATCTGCAAACATATGCTCTAATGGATTAATAAAATCTTTATCTTTTTTATTCCAAGCTTTTCCACTTTTTTCTAATATTTCTTCAACTTTTAATATACCTTTTCTAAATCCTTCTTTAGTATATTTAGCAGAAATAATATTTTGTGGCTTACTTAATCTATTTTCAGATTTAAGATATTTTTTATATTCTAATTTATTCAAGAGGCTTATTTCCTGAAGATTTCATCTTATTTTTTGAGCCTAGTAATAAATTTCTTCTAGTTATAATACTATCCCAATAACTTTGCCCTTGTTCTTGAGTAGTACCTTCTTGCATTAATTTATAATAATTTTTTCTTGTATCATCAAAGCTTCCAAGCTGTTTCATACCTTCCTGAACAGTGCCTGTTTGAATTGACTCATAATCCATATTATCAATATTCATAATACCTTTTGGTTTTGGAGAAGTTTCAGGTAAAGGCATAGTTGATTTATCTGCTTCCTCTGCGCCTGCTTCTCTTCTTTTTAATATACTGCTTTGAGGAGCATATTTTTCATTAAAACCACTTGGGTTTGTTTGCCTTAATGTGTCGTATGAACTATTTTCTTCAGTTATATTTCCCATATAAGGAGATTCTTCTCTTCTTGTTTGGTCTTTATAAGCACTTGATGGTACATCCATGCCCTGAAGGTCTAAATTAGTTTTTTGCTTATCTGAATAAGCTCCCCTTAAACCACCTTCTTCATCTCCTAGCATTTTTTCATAAAATTCTTTATTATCGCTTTTAGTTAATGTTCCTAACTGCTTTAATTGACTCATGCTAATTTCTCTGTTTTCGTCTAAACCATCTTTACCTTTTGAAGTAAACTTCATCATATTACTTGCGCCATCAGTTGGATTTTTAAAAGCTTTTTGCCACATAGAAGGCTTTTTATAGGAATTTTTATCTAAACCCAAATACTCAGCACCACTCTCTATGCTATCCCAAGCTCTTTTATTTTCTTTAAAATTAAATTTATCTGAAATTATTTCGCTACCAAGAGTAGCTAATGAACCCATTGACTTTCCTAAAGAATCCATCATTTTAGATTCTCCTGCTTTTTGCAAGTCTTTATGTTGCTGTATTCCTAAATTTCTTTGTGCTGCTGCTAAACTCATCTTACATTACCTTTAAAATTATTATATAATTTACTACATTAAACATATCTTTTCAAATCCCAATTATACTCTTATATTTATTAACTGACCTGCTGAGCCATTAGCACCTGCAGAGCCTAATCCAGGAGAACCATTAGATGAGCTACGACCTCCCGCAGCTCCTCCAGTACCAGCATCTACACTTGTAGAGCCTACACTAGAAGATGTTGTAATCAAAACTATTACTCCACCTTGACCTCCTGCTCCTCCACCTCCACCTCCGCCACCTGATGTAGAATTATTAGAACCTCCAACTCCACCTGCTCCACCTGCAGAAGATGAATCATTTAAAATAGCACTAGAAACAGCTGAGCTAC
>TARA_R110000765_G_scaffold307071_1_pt1 | contig 15528 bp, 12 predicted proteins | sample TARA_R110000765 | Tara Oceans TARA_R110000765 (sample SAMEA4398168) | marine metagenome | biome: Polar Biome; feature: [MES] marine water layer (ENVO:01000295) within the mesopelagic zone...; material: water (ENVO:00002006), including particulate matter (ENVO:01000060) such... | reverse complement strand
CCCGCTGAGCCGCCATTCACGACGACCACGATCAATGTCCCGAAACAGCCGGTCTGTGCAAGCTTATGGTGCAGTGGCACCAAGGCACCGTCAGTTGCCCGGCGTGATCCGCCGCGCCCCGATCCGCCGCGCATCCGCAGGGGCGGGCACCGCGTCAATCGCGCGCAGAAAGCCGTTGAATTCCGGCGTCAGCCGCGTCGCCTGTTCGCCCGCCGCGATCACCGCGTCCACCTGTGGCGTTTCCAGCCGCAGGCGCGTGGGGATCTCGTTCAACGCGTCGCGCTGGTCGTTGTCCAGCACCTCGAACGACACCTGCCCCACGAACAGTTTCACGTCCTTGCAATCCCATCCCGCCAGCGACCCGCGCAGCGCCCGCACCCGCGATGCAGGCAGGCTGCACCGGTATGCGATCAGATCGTCGGCATATTGGTCCAGCGTCAGCCGCAGCACGTCATAGCCCACGCGCGTCGCCGCCCCCATGGACGAATTGGCAATCGCCATGCCCAGCTGCACCCCGCCCGGACCGCGCAGCCGCTGGTTCCATTTGTAATCCTGCTGCACGCCGGCATTGGCCACCAGAAACAACATACGGTTGACGCGCACGGCCTGTTCCTCGGTCATCGGGCCGTAAGCGGTCTGCGATTTCACCCGCGCCACCGACAGACCCGTGGTGCCGAAATTGTCGGTGATCGCACCGTCCAGCAGCTTGACCAGCTTGATCTTGTCCGGGTCGCGGTAGGTTTCCAGCGCCTTGCCATAAGCCCGCAGCGCCGAGGTGCTTTCGGGATTGAACCGCGCCGCGGTCAGCCAGTCGGGTTCGGAATAATCGCACCCTTCGCGGTGCGCGGCCAGTGTGATCGGCGCGAACACCAGCGGAAAGGCGGCCGAGGCGGCAACCGCTTCGGACACGGGCAGATCGGCCAGGTTCGAGCACAGCGCGTCAAAGGTTTCCTGCGAGAACAGGAACGGCGTGTTGTTCGCCACGTCCGAGGCATTGATCCACGTTGTCGCATAGCCCTTGGCCCACAGGTCGCGGAAGGTGGCCTTGTGCAGGATGCTTTCGTCCAGGAACCGCGCAAAGGTCTTGCGCCCGTTGGCCCCGCCCGACAGCCCCTTGACCAGCGTCACCGGGTTCCACACGGCGGTGGCCATGTATTTCTCGGCGTTCTGGATCAGATATTGCTCGCGGTAGACATCCAGCCCCCGCGGCCCGTGCAGCCCGTAATAGGCCGCCGTGACCGATCCGCCCGACACGCCGGTGACCAGCCGCACGTGGCGCAGCAGCCCATCAGGATTTTCCGCCGTGCGCGTGGCGTCGCGCAGCGCCTTCAGCATGCCATAGGAAAACGCCGAGGCCCGCGTGCCGCCACCCGAAAAGGCCAGCCCGATGAACACGTCGTCGCGCCCCATCAGGTTGCCGCCGAACTCAGGTTCCTGCACCGATCCGGGGTCGGCCAGATAGGGGTTGATCGGCGGGTTCAGCGCCGAGCAGGCCGCAAGAACCATGGCGCAGAAAAGCGCCGTGCAAAGCCGGATATGAATCATTTCAGGCGCCCCCAAGCGCATGTGGAAAATGGATTAAGCAGCTATTCCTGCGCGGAAAAGTGCAAGGCTTCGACTTCGATTGCAAATCCTTTTTCGGTGGCGGGCGCACGCGGGATCGCGCCGTGGCGCAATGCAATCGCCCGCACCAGCGACAGACCCAGCCCGTGCCCCGGTTTCGACCCCGTGTCAAAGCCGCGTGCAAAGGGCGTGAACAACTGTTCGCGCAGCGTCGCATCCACCCCCGGCCCGTCGTCCTGCACGCGCAGGCGCACCCTGGCCCCGTCGCGACGGACGGTGACGGCGATGGTGTCGCCGGGGCGGGTGTATTTCAGGCCGTTCTCGATCAGGTTGGACAGCAGTTGTGCCAACAGGTGCTCATCGCCCAATATCTGCGTGTCAGGGTCGATTTGCGTGGTGATCCTGCGCCCCTCTTCCTCGGCCACGGGCACGTAAAGCTCGACGATACCGGCCGCGATCTGGCCCAGATCGACGGGGTGCAAGGTGGTGGTGTTGCCCGCCTCGGCGTCCATTTGCGCGATGCTCAGCAGGCTGTCGAACAGCCGGATCGTGGCGCGGATCTCGTCGTCCAGCCCCGCGCGCGCCACCGCGTCCAGATCCAGCGCGTCCAGCCGCGTGCGGATGCGGGCCAGCGGCGTGCGCATTTCATGGGCCACCGCGTTGCCCAGCCGTTGATGCGCGTCGAACAGATGCGCGATGCGTGCCAGCATGGCGTCGATGTGATCGGCCAGTTCGGCGTGTTCCGACCCGCCCTCGCGCGGCATCCGCAGGCCCAGGCCCCCTGCCCCGCCGACCTGCGCCAGCGCCGCGTTCATCCGTGCCGTGCGCCGCTGTGCCTGCCGCGCCACGCCCCATGCGGCGGCCAGCCCCGCGACCAGCATCGCCAGGCCAAAGGCGGCAAAGACGCGGCGCATCTGGGCCAGCGTCTGTTCCACCGGCAACAGGCTGACCCCCACCAACAGGCCAAACCCGCCGCGCAAGTCCTGCGCACGGGCCAGAAAGGGGCGCCCGTCGATCTGGACCTGCTGCGCGGTGTCCTGCACCGCGATCCCATCGGGCCAGCCGTCCAGATTGCCCGCCAGCACCGCACCCGCGCGGTCGGTCAGCACATAGACGCTGCCCGCGGGGTCGCCGCGCGTGCTGCGATAGGCGATCGCTTCGCGCAGGGCCACGATACGGCGCTGGTCATAGAGGGCGGCAAACCCCTGCGCCTCGGCCAGCAGGCGGGTCTGCACAGCCTCGACCAGCCGCGCGCGCAACTGCGATTGCAGCACCAGCACCCCCGCCACCGCCATCACCAGCGGCACCAGCGCCACCAGCGCGACCGACCGAAAGGTGCCGTTCCTCATGCCCCGTCCCTCATGCGTCTTCCGGCCCGAACCAATAGCCCGCCCCGCGTGCGGTGTGGATCCACGCGCGGTTGGTGTGCTGTTCCAGCTTGCGGCGCAACCGGCCCACATGCACGTCGACCACATTGGTCTGCGGATCGAAATGCAGGTTCCAGACGTGTTCCAGCAACTGCATCCTGCTGAGCGGGGTGCCCGCGTGGGTGGCGAAATACATCAACAGTTCGAATTCCTTGGGCGACAGGGGAATGTGATCCTGCCCATGATGCACCGTGCGCGCCTTGACCCGGATTTCAAGCCCGTCGAACACCAGAAAATCGTTGTCTATTGGCTGTGCCTTGGTCCGGCGCACCAGCGCGCGGATGCGGGCGCGCAGCTCCTCAGGGGCAAAGGGTTTGGCAAGGTAATCGTCCGCCCCCCGGTCCAGCCCGTGACTGCGGTGGCCTGCGTGCGCCAATGCGCTGACCATCAGGATCGCGCCGATGGTGCCCGCGTGCCGCAGTTCGGCCAGCATGTCGATGCTGTCGCCGTCGGGCATCATCCGGTCCAGGATCGCCAGCGGGAATTGACCCGCCTTGGCTGTGGCCAATCCTGCGGCGCATGTGGTCTCTAACACAGGGGAATAGCCCAGTTCTGTGCATGCCTCGGCCAATGCGCGGGCCATGTCGGCGTCGTCCTCGACGATCAATATTCTGCCTGCCTCAGTCAAAGCTGACCACCTCCTTGTCCAGCACGTTGGCACCGCTGGCCAGACGCAGCGCCGGGCCGTCCTCCCAGGGGTCCAGCAGGTAATGCCGCGTTGCCCCGTCCGGCAATGAGATGCGCAGCAAGACCGCGCTGTCAAAGGTATAATTGCGAGTCCAGTCGGTCGGCAGGTCGGCAATGGCGGTGCCGTTGATCGCGACAATCCGGTCGCCCGCCGTGAGACCTGCAAAGAACCCCGCGCCCTGATTGACCACGGCGCGAATGGTCCCGTCCGCGTCCAGGATCAGCCCCATGTCGGTCAGCTTGTATTGATCGCGGCGCTGGACCTGTTGCGGGGTGGCGGGGGTGATGTCGGATTGGACCGCAACACGCGAAACCACCAGTGTCAGAGACTGATTTTCACGCCACACGATCAACCGCAGCTCTGCGCCGCCCTGTGCCAGCGCAAAGGCCAGATCGCCCGGCGTGGTGATCGCATGATCGTCCACCATGGTCAGAATATCGCCCGCACGCACCCCTGCCAGATCGGCGGGCGTGTCGGGCTGCACCTGTTCCACCAGCGCGCCGGTGCCGTCATAGCGCAGGGCCGCCTTGATCCGGGGGACCAGCGGGCGCAGTTGCACGCCCAGTGGCGGATGGTCGGGCAGTGGGCCCTGCGCCACAAAGTCGCTTACGTCCGCGACCGGCACGGCGTAAGCGATGCCGACAAAGAACCGCGAACCGTCACTGATACGGGTGTTTATGCCCAGAACGTCGCCTGCGGCATCCACCAGCGGCCCGCCGCTGCTGCCCGGATTGACGGCTGCGGAATGTTGCAAATAGCCGATGGGCTGCGTCGGGTCGATCTGGCGCGCCAGCGCCGAGACGATCCCTTGGGTCAGGGTAAACGCCGCCTCGAGCGGGGCGCCTGTGGCAAAGACCCCCTGCCCGACCGCAACGCCGGACGCAGGCTGCAACACCGCATCGTGCGGGCTGGCCAGTTGCAGGACCGCCAGATCGCGCTGCTGGTCCACGGCGATCACCGTGGCGTCGATGCACGCGCCACCTTGGGTCACGACCACCACCTGCGCGGCCTTGCCGACCACATGGGCGTTGGTCACGGCGCGAACGTTGCTGCCAAAGACAAAGCCCGAGCCAAGGAAACGATCCCGCCCGTCGGCGCTGCGCAGCATCAGGGTCGCGTTCAGCACATGGGCCGCGGCCTGTGGGGCCATCTGGGCCGTGGCAAGGCGGGGCAAAGCCGCCATACATATTAAAATAACAAGCAATATCAGACGCATATACAATCTTTCATCAATCTGCACAAAGCCTAGACCGGAATTCCCGCCCGTTCATGTGAAAAATGCCGTCATGAAAATTCGCCCGCTTGGCAGGTCGCGCATGCATCGCTAACTTTGGCTTAATTCCAGACCAAAACCTATTTTCAAGGATGTTCCCATGACCCGTTTCACCGCCCTGACCGCTGCCCTGATCCTGTCGGCCCTGCCCGCGCTGGCCGCCGACCCCGCGCCGCTGAAACAGGCCGAAGCCAGCCGCATGATCTATGACACGGGCGTCGCCACCCGCGATCCGCTGCTGGTGCTGGCCGCCGCCAAGATGCGCCGGGGTCTGGGCCTGTCCCCCACCGACCGGATGGCCGAGGATGGCACCCCCGGCGACGGCGCGCTGGATGCCGATGCGATGCTGGCCACCGCGCGGGACCTGGCGACAGGCGACGACATGATGCTGGGGTTGATCGACGATGTGGCATCCGAAAACACCAAGGGCGTGGTCAGCGGCCCGGTCTACAACAACGCGCGGATCGGCGGCGGCAAGACCGACACCTATCGCGCCGTGCCGTTCGAGGGCGGCACCTATGCCGAGATCTACGTCGAGGCCAAGGGCAGCAACGACCTGAACCTGAAGGTCACCGACGCTCAGGGGCGGCTGGTCTGTTCCGACACCGATTCCAGCGCCATCGCCTATTGCGGGTGGAGCCCGCGCAGCACCGGCGATTTCACCATCGCCGTGCAGAACGCCAGCGGCAGCAGCGCCGATTATGCGCTGATCACGAACTGATGGGCCGCGCTGTGTTGCGCCCTGCGCTGACCGCCCTGAGCCTGCTGGCCCCCCTGCCCGCGCTGGCCGAAAACTTTGCGCTGCTGATCGGCGCGTCGACCTATGACAACCTTGAGGAACGGTATTGGCTGCAAGGGCCTGCCAACGACGTGGCGCTGGTGCGGACCTATCTGACGGACAGCGCGCCGGTGCCCTTTGCCGCCGACCACGTGACCGTTCTGGCCGATGGCGTCGAGGGCGCGGGGCGTCCGACCTTGCAAGGCATCCGCGACGGGTTCGCCGCCATGGCGGCGCGGGTCGGCCCCGGCGATTTCGTCTATTTGCACTTCTCGGGCCACGGCACGCAGGCCCCCGCGCTGCACCCTGAAACGGAAGAGGACGGGCTGGACGAGATGTTCCTGCCCGTCGACATCGGGGCGTGGGATGACAGCGTCGGGAGCGTGGAAAACGCGCTGGTCGATGACGAGATCGGTGTGCTGATCGGCAGCCTGCGGGCCAAGGGCGCGACCGTCTGGGCGGTGTTCGACGCCTGCCATTCCGGCACCGTCACCCGCGCCGCCCCCGCGGATGGCGAGGAGGTGCGGATGCGCAAGCTGGACCCGTCGGCGCTGGGTGTGCCCGACGCCGCGATGGCCGACGCCGAGGCGACATCGCGCGCCCTGCCCGACCCCCGCGCGCGCCCTGCCAGCCCCGTCGAGGGTGCCGAGGGCGACGGCGCATTCATCGCGTTTTTCGCAGCCCAGACCACCGAGACGACGCCGGAAAAACGTCTGCCCCGTGGCGCGCCCGGACGGGTGTCGCAGGGCGTGTTCACCTATACGATTTTTGAAACCCTGGCCGAAAACCCCGGCGTGACCTATCGCCAGCTGGGACAGGAAGTGCTGCGCAAATACGCGGTGCAGAACCTGGCGCTGTCCACCCCGATGTTCGAGGGCGATCTGGACGGCTATGTGTTCTCGGGCGAGGCCGGGGAGCAGATCCACCAGTGGCCGGTGCGCGAGGGGGCCTTTGGCCTGACCCTGCGCGCAGGGCAGTTGCAGCACATCGCAGAGGGCGAGATTGTCGCGCTGCTGCCCACCGCCGCCAGTGCCGTCAGCGATGCCGTGGGCTATGCACGGGTGACGTACACCGACACCTTCACATCCGAGCTGGAGCCGGTCGCGCATGAGGGGCTGCCTGCGCTGGATGTCGCGGAGGTGCCGAAAGGCAGCTATGCCCGCAAGCTGGCCGATGTGGTCGATTTCACCCTGCGCGTGGCGCGCCCCGATGGCGATGTGCCGGCGGTGGTGACGGCCACGCTGGACCTGCTGGAACAGGACGCGGGCGGGCGGCTGGTGCTGGTGCCTGCGGGGGCCGATGCCGATGTGCGGCTGGCGGTGATGCCCGACAGCACGCGGCCCGATGCGATCTGGCTGCTGCCCGGCACAGGGTATTTCGAGCCGTCCAAGGCCGCGCAAACGCCCTCGGTCGGCACCACCGACCGGCAGCCCGCCGAGGCGGCCGCGCTGATGCAGGATTCGCTGGAACGGATGGGCCGCGCGATCAACCTGCTGCGGATGGGCGGACAGTACCGCGACACCGACCTGAACGTGGATCTGCGCCTGCAAACCAAGACCCGCCAACAGCGTGACCTGCGCGACCTGGACACGGTCGCGGTGCCGGTGCTGGTGCCCGACGATCAGGTGCACGTGCTGGCGCAAAACAACGAGGCGTTCCCGGTGGATGCCAACGTGCTGCACATCGGGTCGGATTACGCGATCACCCATTTCTACAGCGGGCGGCTGCAACCTGGTGACACGCTGAAAAAGGGGCTGTTCCGCATCACCGACGAGGCCTTTGGCCGCGACCGCGTGGTGGTGATCCTGACACCGGCCGAACCGCAGTCGGCGGTCGAGGATCTGCGATTTCTGGGACAATCGGCGGTCGAGGTGATGCGCGGCGGCGATCAGTCCAGCAGCTTTGCCGCGTCGCTGCGCAATGCCGGTTTCGGGCAGGTCACACGCGGGGCCGTGGCGCTGGACGATGACAGCGGTCCGGCGCCTGCGATCCTGCAATTCGACATCGACACGGTGGCGGGAAACTAGGCGGGCAGGGGGCGGATTTCGGGAAATTGCCCATGGGCAATTTCTGCCCGCCGCCCCCCTGAAATGAAAAAGTTGCCCATGGGCAACTTTTCAGCGGGTCAGCTTTTCTTGCGATCTTCCATGAATTTATCCAGCGCCATCTGCAAGGCGCCGTCGGATATATCTGCGTCGAATTCCAGCGTCACGATGCGCCCCTTTTTGCGCATGGTCACCGGCTTGTCCGCCATGTGGCGCCGGAATTCCTTGCCACCCACGGGGCGCGGCTTTGGCTCGGTGGCTGGGCGGGCCGCGCCCTTGAGCCGTTTGATCACCTCGAACCCGTCCAGCGTGGTGCCGCGCGCCTGTTCGCGGATGATCGCGCGGGCTTCCTCCAGCACCAGCTGACCGGTTTCAGGCCGCGCCAACAGCGGTTTCAGATCACGGGCATGGCGTTCCTTGATGTCGCGGATCGAGGTGAACGCCTTGACCACTTCGCCGGGCAAATCCGCCAGCGCCAGATAGCGCGAGAGCCACGGCGGGCTGACCTCAAGCCGGGCCGCCATCGCCTTTTGCTTGCCGCCGTAATAGCGTTTGATCGCGTCGGCATAGTCGATGGCCCGCTCGTAATCCGAGATGTCTTCGCGGTCGCGGTTTTCGATGTCGGCCAGGCGAAACGCCTCTTCGTCGGTCAGGTCGCGCACGTCGATCAGGTATTTGAACTGGGTGTAATTGTTCGCCCGCAGCCAGCTGACGGCAAAGTGCCGCCGCGCGCCACAGATCACCTCGTAGGTGTCGCCCTTGCGGCGCACGATGGCGGGAAATTCCTGCCGGCCCTGCGCGCGGATACCGTCGATCAGGTCGCGACAGTTTTCTTCGGTCAGCAGGTCATAGGCGCGGTTGTGGCGGTCCCACATCACGCAATCGGCGGGGTCAACCCAGCGCAGGGTTTTCTCCTCGATCTCGCCGGTGACGTGATCGGCGATGGTGGTTGACCGTTTCAAGAACCGGCTGCCGCGGGCCACTTCGGCGGCGGGGGCGGGATCAGATGCGTCGAGGTTTCCCAGAACATCATCATACAGGGCGTCGTGTTTCTTGCTCATAACAGTCCTTCCTTGCGCAGATCGGCGTGGTGGCTGGGCCATGTCTTGCGGATCAGCAATTCGATCTCGCGGTTGACAGAATCCAGATAGGCCCGGCAGCGTTTATGTGTCTCTGTGCGGGTCGCAGGGCCTGTTATTTCATAGACCGTGCCCAGGTCGGCGGCGGCGTTGTCGAACTCGGCGCTGTCTTTCAGAACCGCGCTCATCATGTCCATGGGGAACACCGCGTCCATCATCCGCTTGATCGCGGTGTGGGCCGATTTGTTGTCGTTCATCTTGGTGGCCAGAATGCGCAGGAACGCATAGTCGCGCGGACCACCGGCGGCGGCCAGTTCCTTGAGCGTGGCGCCCATCATTTTCAGGAAATGCGCGGTGCTGCCAAAGTCGATGTTGTTGGGCGGGGCGGGGATCACCAGCGCGTCCGCCGCGCGCAGAACCGACAGGGACAGCATCCCCAAGGCGGGGGGCGGGTCCATCAGGATCACGTCGAACTGGTCGCGGATCGTGGCGATGCCGTCGCGCAGGCGATCCAGCACAAAGGACTGTTCGCGCACCATCCGTGCCGCGAATTCGTATTCGGCATCGTACAGCCCCAGGTTCGCGGGGATCAGCGCAATGCCCGGCCAATAGGTCGCCCGCAGCGCATAGTGCAGCGAGGTCGGGCCGCCGTGGCGGAAGAACGGGTAAAGCGTATCCTCATCCTCGTCCACGTCCACGTCGGGGTTCAGGCCAAAGACCGACGTGGTGCTGGCCTGGCTGTCGCAGTCGATCACGCAGACGCGGTAACCTTTCAGCGCCAGATATTGCGCCAGATGGCAGACGACGGTGGATTTGCCAACGCCGCCCTTGAAGTTCTGAACCGCCAGCACCAGCGCCTCGTCACTGTCGGCGCGGTGGGGCAGGGTGCCGAACAGCGCGCGCATCCGGTTGATGTCGGCCAGCTCGTATCCGGTGCGCCGGCCTGTTTCGGGGTCCTTGTCCGGCATCGGCAGGCGGCCATCGTCCTCGGCGTCGCGGATGGCCTTTTCGCTGCGGCCCACCATCTCGGCAGCGCGGCGCACGGGGAACCGCAGGTCCAACTGTTTCTCGGTGCCGGGGGCATAGATGCGGTCGCGCAGCCGGCCGATCACGGTGTCGGCGCGGCGGGCGAGGTTTTCAAGGTCCTCCAGACGGACGCGGGGAAGGGCAGGGTTGTCCATGATGGCTCGCAATACAATGAGGATGCGCCGAATCATGAACCCTTGGGGCTGGATGGTAAAGTGCGAAGTTTGACGGAACATGCCCAAAAAACCGCAAGCTGGGGGTTCTGCCGTCAAAGAGTGGAAGTTTACGCCTATCACCAGCCCGACACCGTCATTCTACAGAGGTTTGGGCACGGTGCACCCGATTTGTAAGCTTTGGGTTACCGGTGCGTGCGGTGATCCGTCGGAACGCGCAACACCCCCTCAAAATCAAATATGAAAAACCCTGTCTGGTTCTGGATTCTAATAGTTCTTGTTCATGGTCTGTAATGCACTGGAAATACACGGAAAACAGTCACTACGCTTACATATCGGGGCCGCTTGGCTTACGGTTCGGGGCGGCGGGCCTTACATCTGGGGGCCTGTCCGCTTACGGATCGGGGCGGGCCTAAAGCTTACTTTTTGGGGGCGTCCCAAGGGGGTGAAAAATGCCGTTTTTTCTGCAACAATATCAGCGTGATGCGAATCGGGTGCCTGTTTTGACCCGAATCAAAGCTTACGTTTCGGGTGATTTACCAAAGCGCCCTTTCGTGATAGCTTACACGACAACAACTACAAAAGTAAGTTTGAGCAGGTAAGTCCAATGGCGAAGGACGTGAAACCCAAACCCGTTCGCACGGTCGAAGCGCGGCCCAATGCCGACACGCTGGTGAAACCCGGTGAGCTGGTGGACCTGGTCGAGGTCACACCGCTGACGCTGGCCGACCGGCGCATTTACAACCAGCTTCTGGAGAACGCGTGGGATGCCATCGACAAGCCGGTGACCCATGTCATTTCCAAGGGCGACCTGCGCGGGTCGCACAATTCCAACGATCGGGTGGGCGAATCCATCGAGCGGTTGATGGCCTGTATCGTCAAGGTGCGCATCACCCGTGACGGGGCGCCGGCCATCGAGCGGGTGCAGCTGCTGGGCGGGAACATCGAATCCAGCCGCCGCGACGGGCTGTTCGAATATGAAATCCCCACGCGCCTGCGCAAGATCATCAAGGACAGCACCGTATTCGCCCGCCTGCAACGCGAGGTGATGTTTGCGCTGTCATCGAAATATGCGCTGACGCTGTACGAGATGATCCAGAAACGCGGCAAGCTGCGGTGGCGGTCGTCGGAACGGTTCAGCCTGGAGGATCTGCGCGGGATTCTGGGCGTGCCCAAGGGCAAGCTGACCTCGTGGTCGAACCTGAAGCTGCGGGCGATCGAGCCGGCGCTGGTTGAGGTCAACGCGCTGAGCGATTACGTGGTGTCGGTCGAGCCGATCAAGACCGGGCGGCGGGTGACCCATGTGGAACTGCGCTGGTGGGCCAAGGACGCCAGCGGCACGGCGACGGCGGAGCGCGAGTTGCAGTTCTCCAAGGTCGGGCGCAAGCAGCGGACCCAAGGCGACACATTGCCCGCGCGCCCCGGCTGGCTGGAGGCGCGGGGGCAGGCGCTGCGGTCCGAGACCTACGAGACCGCGCGGCTGCGGCATCCGGGGTTTGATATTTACCACGTTGAAGGGGAATGGCGGGCATGGGCCAGGGACCGCGCCCCGGCAACAGACCCTGACAAGGCGTTTCTGGCGTTTTTCAGGACGTTTGCAGAGCGGAATCCGCTTTGAGGGTTGGGTGACGCGAAGCGGCGCGGGGAAAGCGGCCTAGCCCGGCAGGCCGTCCATCTTTGCGATGGTATCCAGATCATTGTCCCAGGTCGCGCGGTCGGCCACGCAGATATGCGCGGTGGGCCGCAGGTCGATGGGGCTGTCCAGGCATCCGGCGGGCACGACAAGGAAATCCGCGTCCGGCAGTGCAATCGGCAGCGCCGAGCCGCAGGTGCTGCAAAAGCTTTTCGCATGGCGTGAGCCGGGCAGCGTGAATGTCCTGATCCGGTCCGTGCCTGACAGCCAGGTGATCGTTGCCTTGGACGAAAACAGGTTTGCCGCATGGGCCGTGCCTGTGTCCTTGCGGCAGCGGCTGCAGTGGCACAGGAAGAAGGCTTCGAATGTGCCGGATATGCGGAATTTCACCGCCCCGCACAGGCACTGTCCGGTGGTCAGTTGGTCGTTCATTCATGTTCCTTTCGACAGGGACGCACAGTGCCGTCTGGCGTTGCGCGTGTCACGGTGGCCTCAGGGCTGTTGCAGGACAATCGTGCACAGCTCGATCCCCACGACCTCTTGGCACAACCCCGGCGGGGGCGGGGTGCCGTCGGGGGGCTGGGCGGCCACGTCGAACCCGTCTGCGATGGTGATGTCGGCGGTGGCGCGCAGGACCTTGCCCTGTCCGGCGACTGAATCGCCCGCCTGTGCCGTGGCGCGCTGAACGTCGCGCATGTATTGCCAGACCTCGATCCCCGCCACATGCGCCAGATAGCCGTGGCCCGCGTGGTCAAACGCGCCCACCAGCCGGCCGGCCACATCCACCCGCACGGCGGCGGCGATGCCCTCGGTGTCGAACACCGCGCGAAAGGCGTTGGCCAGCGCGATGTGATCAACGGGTCGCCCCTCGGCCACGGCGATGTAGGATTGCAGCTCGACCAGCTCGACCTCGGACATGGCGCGCAGGTCGGCGTCCAGATCGGGCAGGGCCAACAGCTCTTGCACCGCTTGTGCCGCGCGGGGCCAGTTGCCCGCGATGCGGTAATCGTTCACGGCAAAGCTTAACGCCCGTATCTCGGCCTGCGCGTCTTGCGGGGCCAGCCCCTCGAGCCAGCGTTGCGCGGTGGTGCGGCGCGCGGCAGCGCCGGTGCCGGTGCGGTCCGAGTTCACCACCATGTCCAGCACATCCGCCACCATCTGCGCGTTGCCCGCATCGGCGACCATTTCAGGGCGCAGGGTGGGGGGCGTGACGTCGGGCACGGACAGGTCGGCGATGATCCGGTCGAACACGGCGCTGTCGTCCTGCCCCATGCGCCCGCTGATCACGGCCAGCAGGGACAGGGTCGACAGGTTGGAAATACGCACCAGCGGTTCCTGCGCCAGCACCTCGGGCAGGTTCAGACCGATCAGCAGGCTGCGCGCCTGATCCAGATCGCCCGCGTTGAACAGATCGGCGGCGTCGCGGGCGATTTGGGTGCATTTCAGGAAACCGGGGCTGTCGGTGACCGAAACGGGGGCCGCCAGCCAGCCCTGCAATTGCGTGGCATAGTCGTCTTCAAGGTACTTTGCGGGGTCCACCGTGACTTGTTCCAGTTCGGCGCGGGCCAGATCGGGGCGGCCGAAGTAGGCGTAGGTATAGGCGCGCCAGATGCGCACGAATTGCTGCATCTCGGGGGCGTCCTGTGCCACGGTCAGGGCGTCGTCATAAAGGTCCAGCGCCCGTTCGGCCTTGCACAATCCGGTGGCGATCAGGTTTGCGGTCACCACCATCACCTGCGCCCAGTCAGGGTCCAGCGGGCCCTGTGCGCGGGCGGCACGCAGGGCGCGGGTCAGCTCCACGTCAAGGCCAAGGCCGCCGCCGTCGGCCAGTATCCGGTCGACATCGTTCAGCAAGTCCGCCGGGCTTTGCGCCTGAACCGGCTGGGCCAGCATAAGCGCCAGCAGCGCGGGGATCAGACGCCGGATCATCGGTTGCCCACCACAAAGAACGGCGCCCATGCGACGGGGTGCGACAGGCTGGGGTCGCTGTCGTCGTCCATCAGCGCCAGCATCGCGCGGCGCATCGCCTCGGCCTTGCGCAGGTCGGGGTGGGCGCGCATTTCGGCAAAGGCCGATGCCGTCAGGCGGGCGGCCGCGTCGTCGCGCACGGGCCAGTGGCTGACCAACAGCGCCTGCGCGCCTGCGGCAAAGAAGGCGCGGGCCAGACCCGAAAGCCCCTCGGCCCCCGCGCCATCGCCCGCAGCGGTGTTACAAGCCGACAGCACCACCCAATCGGCGGTCAGGGTCAGCCCCGCAACCTCGCCCGCGGTCAGCAGCCCGTCATCGCTGCCGGTGATCATGGCGGGCGGGGTCAGCGCCAGCGCGGGTTCGGCCAGCCCCTGCAATTCGCCCGCGATCAACCCGTGGGTGGCAAAGACGATCACGTCGCGGTCGCTCAGGTCCATGGTCTGCAGCATCTTTTCCGAGGCATCTGCGCCCAGCAGCACCTGCGCGCTGCTTTGGTCAAAGGCGGCGGCGATGGCGCGGACCTCGCGGCGGGTGCCGGGCAGGGGGGCCAGCTGGCTGACATCGACGGTGCCGGTGGCGGCACGCACCACGGCGTCGGTGCCTTGGGTGCCGGTGAACACCGGATCGCCGATGGCCAGCAGGGTGGTGGTGGGCAGACCGCTGTCAGGCAGCGGGGCAGGGCGGTTCGCCCGCGCCGCCCGCAGGCTGACCGCGGACGGCAGCATGGTGATGGCATGGTCGCGCAACATCCAGCTGGCGCGGCGCAGCATGTCGGGGGTCGGGTCGCTGCCCGCCTGCGCCGGATCGGTCAGCAGGGTCGCGAAAGGCATCCCGATCCACGATTTGTCCGCGACGATCATCAGGTGGGGGTACTGCGCAAGCTCGGCCTGAAAGGGTGCGAACAGCCATTGGTACAGGATCGCCGCCAGCCGTGTGTTGAACGGCTGCGTGGCCACCGGTTCATCATCCAGCGCGGCGGCGGCGCGCAGGGTGCCGGTCAGCCCCATGGTTTCGCGGTACATCGCCACCAGTTCCACCGCGTCGGAGTGCGTCACCGGCAGGCGGTGCCACAGCACGTGCCGCCCCGAGATCAGCCAGAGCGTCAGCCAGTCCTTGCCCTGATGCATCTGGATCAGCGCCTCGTCGGGGTCCAGCAGGCTTTGCGCCTCGGCAATGGTCAGCGGGTCGGGGGCGACGATGTCCAGGTAGGCCGGAAACCCCTTGGCCAGTGCCTGATCGTTGACGCGCAGGGCGACGTCCAGTTCTTCCAGCCGCTGGCGGCGGGCGGCATCGTCCAGCGCGGGGTCGGTACGGGTGCGGGCGATGCGTTCGACCAGATCACGGCGGGCGATGGCCAGCGGTTCCAGCCCCTGTTCCTTGGCCGCGAGGCGCAGGGCGATCTGTTGCACGGCCTGCGCTGCTTCCGAGTTCTGCACGGTTTGCGCCATCTGGAACATCAGATCGGTGCGCTGCAAGGGCGAGGGATCCTCCTGCGCGCGCAGCGGCAGGGGCAGCATCAGGGCACAGGCAAGGATCAGGCGCAGCATGGGGTGACTGTCCGCGAGGGTGCGTTGTGGGGTCAAGTGACAAATGCGGTTTGGGGGGACGGGGAGGAATGGCAGGAATGAGGTTAGAGTGACCTTGCCACAGAGGGCAGCGCCCGCCCATGGGGCGGTCGGGCGCTGCCCGGCGGTGCTACGCACCTTGATTCCGGGCTTTGGTGGACGTCCGCAACGTCCCGCATAGCTGCCGTTGGCCGTCCGGTTCGACACCGATCATGCATGCCGACGCAGCGAAGGGCAGGAAAGAGCCCTTTCCGCAGGTCCCACGCGCGGAATCAAGGCCGCAGGCCGCCGCGCATCATGCCTCAGGCAT
>TARA_R110000765_G_scaffold426741_1_pt1 | contig 15555 bp, 17 predicted proteins | sample TARA_R110000765 | Tara Oceans TARA_R110000765 (sample SAMEA4398168) | marine metagenome | biome: Polar Biome; feature: [MES] marine water layer (ENVO:01000295) within the mesopelagic zone...; material: water (ENVO:00002006), including particulate matter (ENVO:01000060) such... | reverse complement strand
GTAGCTAAATCCTGTGGGACTTTTGGTACCTTTATGCTGATAGACCCGTGCAGGGCCAAGCCACCGCCGTGGCGCAAAAGCTGCGCTACTATGCCGATCCCGAGTTCAAGGAGCTGTTCGTCCCGCAGGACCAGTAATCCGAAGGACGCCTCCCGATGCCAGACCAACCCGACCTCCCTGCCCTCTCCTACGATGATCTGCGCGAAACGCTTGATCTCATGGCCACGGCTGTCGCCAGCATGTCCGACAGGATCTATGATCTGACCGCCGTGGCAGACAAGCAGATCAATGTTGCCACAGAAGCGCGGATCGCTGCCTTCGCTGCACGGGACCAAACCAATCCGAAAAAATACGGGGATCTTTTGGGCTAGACCCTCGACAGTCATCTGGGTGCAACCGCAGACGTGATGACCGAGATTGTCAGACGCCTTGGCGTCCAGACGGACAAGACCATTGGAGCCTTGGCCAAATCGGAGGATGACAGGTCCAGAGCCTATCGAGAGGTATTCGAACGGGAACAGAAAGCGGATCGCTTCAAAAGCCGCCTGCCCTGGTTTGGTCTGGGTGCATTGGTTGTGGCCCTGGTGCTGACGGTGACGCTTCCTCGTTTCTTGGCCAGCAACGCTTCCACATGAGCTGTCCTCGGTGCCTCCTGGACTACGACAACCACGGGTGTTGATGCCTGTGTGTTCTATCAGCGGTGAGGGTTGAAGCGCAGCCGGTGATTGGCTCTGCTTCAAATGCTGGGTGTTATATATGTGTTAGAATCTGTGTTACGTGTTCCTGAATCTCACCTAGTGTTTTGAAAACAAACGTACTTTATATATTGATGGTAACTGATAACACGAATCTTGGTAACTGAAATCCTGCTTTCGGTAACTGATAACACGAATCTTGACTGCGGTAACTAAAACCACGAATGTGGGCCTATGGTAACTGATAACACGAACGCCCTCGCCCCGCTCCTTCCGGATCGTCATCCGCAGCATGATCTCTTCATCTGCGATGTCGCTGACGCCGTGTTGAAGGACGTCATGCAACATATGGAGCATCCGTTCTACTCGCTTTCAAAGAAGCCGGAAACGACGATCAAGCGTTACGAGAATGGCAATAAGTGGCTGCAGATCACGCCCAGTGTGAAGGGGCTCGCAACGATCTACGACAAAGATATTCTGATCTACTGCATCAGTCAGATCATGGCGAAACTGAAGGAAGGTCTTCCGGTTTCGCCCCGTGTTCGGATCAATTCCAGAGAGCTGCTTATCTTCACAAATCGCGGCACAAGTGGCCGTGAGTATCAGTCCCTTCTCGATGCTCTGGACCGCCTTGAAGGAACCCGTATCAGGACGAACATTGTGACCGGGGACGAAGAACAGATCGATGGGTTCGGCCTGATCGACGCTTCCTCAATCCGCCGCAAGCATGGTCTCGATGGGCGCCTGCTCTGGTGTGAAGTGAAGCTGTCGGATTGGGTCTTCAACGCGATCCGCAACGAAGAAGTTCTGACTCTGCATAGAGACTACTTTCGCCTGCGTAAGCCCATTGAACGGCGGGTGTACGAAATTGCTCGTAAACACTGTGGCCAACAGAAATACTGGCGGATCACACTGGCTAAACTGCTTCTCAAAACTGGTTCTCAAAGCCCTCAGAAGCGCTTCCGGCAGATGATCCGGCAGCTTGTAGAGCATGACCACTTGCCGGACTACCATGTCACTTTTGAGGATGAAGCCGACATGGTGGTTTTCACCAATCGTGGCACGATGTCACCCACCTCGCTCGTGGAGGGCAGCATTCCGCCTTTGCAGTCTGATACCTACGAAGAAGCGCGCCATGCTGCTCCTGGATGGGATGTACGTTTTCTTGAAAAGGAATGGCGCAGCTGGTGCGTAGAGCCGCCTCGCAATGCTGATCGAGCCTTTGTGGGGTTTTGCCGGAAATGGTTCGAAAAGCGTGGAAGACCTTGAGATTGAAAACCGGTACTAGAAACAAAACCGGTTATGGATTTAAATCAGGTATTGGAATTTTTACCGGTAAGGGGTATAATTCTGGTAACATAAAACTGGCAGGATCGAGCAATGCCCGTCATCGTCATGGCAAGCCCCAAAGGAGGGGTAGGTAAATCCACATGCGCCGTACTGCTGGCGTCTGAGTTCGCTCGCATGAAAGCTGATGTCACGGTGTTGGACTGCGATCCGAACAAATCTCTGACCAGATGGGCTTCGCATGGATTACCCGCTGGTGTGACCCTCAAGAGCGAGATCGGCCGTTCAGAGATCGTCCCCACTATTCGGAGTGCTGATGGCGACGGTAAGATCGTGATTGTGGACCTGGAAGGCGTGGCATCTCAGCTGGTCAGCCGCGCTATCTCTCAAGCGGATTTGGTTATCGTCCCGATGCAACCAACAGCGCTCGATGCTGAGATCGGGTCAGAGGCCCTAGCATTGGTGCGAGAGGAAGAAGAGGCGCTCGGGCGTTCGATCCGACACGCCGTGGTTCTGACCAAAACCAGCGCCGCAGTCAAAAGCCGCGTCCAAAAGGAGTTGGAGGAACAGCTCAGAGGAGCAGGGATCGACGTGATCGAGCCATCCTTGGTAGCACGCGCGGCATTCTCGGAACTGTTTGCCTATGGCGGCGATCTGACCGCGATGATGAATGACCCTGAGATGATGACTGGCGGTAAAGTGGATAAGGCGTTGATCAACGCCCAAGCATTTGCGGAGGCTGTTTATGAGCGGCTCAAATAGACTTGCAGGGTTGAAGGCACGCCCCAAGGATACGACCGTTGAAGAGGTCCGGCGCGTGGATGAGGTCGGAGAGGCGAGGGGTTTCCTGGACAGGACACCTCGCAAGAAGCCTGGGCGCAAGCCCAGCCCTCGGACTTTCCAGCTACACCCGAAGGTTTTCCCGAAGGTAGGGGAGGCGATTGCCGCTGAAGCTGAGCGGCTTGGCATCACCCAAGGCCAACTAATCGAGCTGATGTGGGAGAAATATGAAGATCTTCGGGGTTAGGCCTGTGCGATGGTTGAGAAAACCCTCGACGACCTATCGAAGTTTTCATAGTTTACCCGAACACATGTGATGAGGTTCGCCTCCAAAAAGAGAAAAAGCCAAATGGAATACCTATCAATTCAAGAAGGGGAGGCGGTGGAGGAAACTCCCGGCGAGGAATGGCCAACCAAGCTCGACGACGCTGTGGTTGAGAGGCCATTCTCAAAACGCATCCAAGCTGATGCTAGGTCGATACCGCTGCCCGATGCCTCGGTGGACATGATAGTTACGTCACCGCCGTATTGGCTGAAGCGCGACTACGGAGTCAGTGGCCAACTCGGCCAAGAAGCCACGGCGCAAGAGTTTGTGAACAACCTCGTCGAATGCATGAAAGAATGGCGACGTGTGTTGCAGCCGTGGGGTTCAGTGTTTCTGAATATCGGCGATACGTATCACAACGGTAGTCTGGCAGCGACACCAAGTCGCTTGGAAATCAGTGCTCAAGACGATGGTTGGACACTTAGAAACCGCATCATCTGGGCTAAAGAGGCAGGGATGCCAGACCCAGCCAAAGATCGCTTAAAGAACCGGCACGAACATATTCTGCATTTCACCCCAAAACGCCGGGGCTACTACTATGATCAGTTCGGCTACGCGACCAAATATGGGAACGGAACTGGTCCAAGCGACGTGTGGAAGATAGGGATGCGCCGAGATGTTGGCCGACACCTAGCGCCCTTCCCGGAAGAACTTGTTGACCGGGCGATTACCTTAGCCTGTCCGTATCAGGTATGTCCCACATGTCATGAACCGCGACAGCGTATCGTAGAACGAACTGCCCAACTCGATCCTGAGCGACCCCAAGCAAAGAGAGCCATGGAGTTGGCCAAACAGGCGGGACTTAAGCCCAAACACATCGCTGCAATACAGGCCACGGGCATATCTGACGCTGGAAAGGCAATGAAAACGCAGACCGGTACGGGCCGAAATTCCGAACATGTTCAGAAACTTGCAGCCGAAGCTAAGGCTGCACTAGGGGGATACTTTAGAGAATTCACGTTTGCTAAGAAAGTGACTGCTGGGTGGTCGTCTTGCTCGTGTGGAACCACCTTTCGGCCAGGCATCGTGCTTGATCCGTTTATGGGGACGGGTACAACACTTCGCGCAGCAGCAGCTGTTGGCCGTAGCTCCATTGGTGTAGACCTTTGTTTAGATTACGATTCGGACGAGGTTGACACTTTTGGCAGAACCAAGCAGCGGCGAAAATCAGTACCTCGTTAAGCCTGACGCTGTTCGGCGTTCAGTCGACCTTTTGGCCAACCGACGTAGCCACAACCATTTGCCTGGCTATCTAGCACTTTTGCGCCGCCGTCTGGAGCCTGGTCCGGATGGTATGCAGCTCAGCGACATTGAAGAATTCCATGTTAACTACATGCGGGTCTCCGGAGCACCGGAGAATAAGCCGTTCATTCAGCCCTTCATGTCTCGTGGGAAGGGCGTGAAGCTCCTCAACAAGAATCTCCAGGGGTCATATGCCCCGAGGTCAATCCGCCCGGAACAACCCTTGGCGCGGGTCTTGAAGCTGATCAACCATTCAGAAAGTGGAGAGAAGGGCAGGGGGGTAGAGTATTCACTCGTTGAGGATCATGCAGATAAGGTCTTGTCGGAGATGCTCGCGGGCAATCGCCTATTGAGCGCTTCGCTCGCTGTTTTCCTATTTCGCGACAGAAAGATATTCCTCGAAGACGGATCGCCAAATGGACTCGTCTCAGCGCTTCGCGACTTCTTCCAGATTAGAAGTAATAACAAAGACGGTGATTACATTTTTGAAACGCTGTTCGAGGATGACACCTCAAATTTCAGTCCGGACGATTTTGAGAAAGCTTAGAGTAGATGGCGCTTGTTTCAGAAAATGCAGTACGGACGCTGTCGCTTGATGATCTCAAGCTGGGGAGTCTGGCGGAGGTCGATCACGATGTGGCCACAAGCTCTGCGACCAAAGACGAGTCGGACCTAGGCGATACCGATGAGATTTTGCTTGCTGTTCGTGAAGCGCATGAAATGGGCTTCGCTGGCGTCATTCTTTCCGGGCCACCGGGTACAGGGAAGAGCTGGTACGCGCAGCAAATTGGCGTTGCGCTGTCGGGAAGCTGGGACGCAATTCGTTCAGTGCAGTTTCATCCCAGCTACCAATATGAGGACTTCATTTTCGGCTACGCGCCCAAGGATGAAGGCGGATTTGAACTAAGACCAAAGGAGTTCGCTCGAATCTGCAAGGACGCTGCGGCGCGCCCAGATACTCTCCACGTTCTTATCATCGACGAGATTAGCCGGTCCGATGTTGTCCGAGTTTTTGGCGAAGCCCTTACGTACATCGAGACTGACAAACGTGAACAACCTTTTCAGTTGGCATCAGGCGAAGAGCTGTCGGTTCCTAAGAATCTATTGATCATCGGTACGATGAACCCTTGGGACAAAGGCGTGGATGAGCTGGATATGGCTTTGGAGCGCCGGTTCGCTCAGATTGATTTGGAGCCGAATGCAGAAACGCTCCGGCAACTTCTGGACGCGCGGAAGGTGCCAGAAGCTTTTGCCAATCGTATCGTTGAGTTCTTCACTAAGCTTCAACAACAACCGCTTGAGACAGTCCGCCTTGGCCATGCCTACTTCCTCCGATGCACGGACGAAGAAGCGGCGAGAAGAGCGTGGCGACTCCGGTTGAAGCCGACTTTGCGGCGCGCTTGTCGCCTGGAACCGACCCTGTTCAAGACAATCGAGGGTTTTTGGGATGAGGTCTTCAAGGAAGCTCAGACAGACCAGGTAGAAGAAGTAGACCAAGCAGCTCCAGCTGCACCTGATCAGGAGTAGCGGGGCAATGGCCACGCTGGCGGCTCTTGCAGAAACACTTGCAACACAGGGGTATGAGACTACCGGCACCGATCGTCAGGAGATTCCGATAGTCGAGCATGGCGAAGCCGTTCTGCCTAACGACATCATCAGATCAGACGGATCGTTTGATCTGTACGATGACGTTCAGACCAAATTCGAGATCGAGTATAAACGAAGGCAGAAGAGACTAATCATCCGAGGCGGTGGTTGGGTGGGCTATGTCCCGCTCAACGACAGATATGCGCTTCGCATCGATACCAGAGTTCCAGTTACAAACCTCGAACAGATCATCTCCAGGAGTACGAGTACCAAAATTGAAGTCTTGGGGCGCTACTCACACGTCTATGGGCACACCGATGAGAAGCCCCAATCCCTGTACGATATCATCACTGATCAGTTCATGACGGCGTTAGACCTCATCTGGCGTGAGGGATTGGCTAAGACCTATCGAGAAGAACATCGCTCTTCTCAAATGCCCTTTGGTCGCATCGATCCTCTGCGAACAACCTTGCTGCAAGAGAGGAGCCGAAGACCGGACGCCGCCTTCTCAGCATTCTTCCGAACTGATGACTTTGGGCCTAATCGCGTGTTGAAGGCCGCGCTAGAGCGGCTGAATATTGCATATCGAGCACTTGAAAGTGAAGAACGCCAGATAAACCGGATTAGGCGAATTCGTTCAGCTCTCGGCCACTTCGAAGATGTGGCTGATGCGACTGAGATCGAGCTTCTCCCCGAGGCAACTGAACAGTACATCCGCCGGTTGCCCGAACATCGAACCGCTTATAACGCTGCACTAAGGCTTGCTCAGCTCATCGTGAATGACGTTGGCTTCGCATTGCGTGAGGGTCGGGGCCTCGCAACGCTACCTGTTGTGCTAGTCGACATGGCAGACATCTTCGAGAGCTATGCGAGGGAGGTTCTCAAACAAGAGCTGGCTGCCGTCACCGCATTCAAAGTCCTTGATGGCAACATTGCAGGTGAAGACGGGGCAAAGCGCGACCTCTTCAGTCGCTTCGACATCGGAGGATCAAACCCGGCTGCAACACCCGACATCGTTGTGGAGGCTGACGGGAAGATACTTGCTGTAATCGACGTCAAGTACAAACCGGCGAGAAAGATACCTGATCGCTCCGAAATCAATCAAATCATGTGCTATGGATCGTCATATGGCTGCGACAAGGTCATGATCCTCTACCCTCAGCCAATCAAAGATCAGGCATCGGTTTGTTCGATCGGCATGGTCGGTGCAATCCAAGTATTTCGGGCAAGCCTTGATCTGAAAGCGGCTGACCTTAAGGCAGAAGAAAAGTCTTTCGCAAATGCTGTTCGACAACAGCTCGAGACTATAGAACCTTAAGCTCTCCGAACGGTCCTTTCACTAACCCCAAACAATCGCGCGACCTCTGGCGCTGGCCGGTTCTCTTCATCTCTCATTCGGCGCACCTCGACCTTTTGAGCTGAAGAAAGGGCAGGGGGCCTGCCGCCAATCCGGCCACGTTTGCGAGCGGATTCCAAGCCTTCCTTGGTCCGTTCTGAAATCCTCTCCCGCTCGAACTGGGCGATGGATGCAAAGACATGGAACACGAGACGGCCTGCCGGCGTCGTTGTGTCGATGTCCTCGGCCAGAGATCGGAAGCCGGCACCGCGTTCCCGGATTGCCTCTACGATCTCCAAGAGGTCCTTCAGGGACCGCGCCAGGCGGTCATACTTCGTAACCGTTACAACGTCGCCGTCGCGGAGCTGCTCTAGCATTCTGTCCAGTTCCGGGCGGGCACGCCTCGATCCGCTGATCTTGTCTGCGAAAACCTTCTCGGCACCGGCTGCCGAAAGGGCATCTGTCTGTGAATCTAGGCTCTGGTCGTCAGTGCTGACGCGGGCATATCCGATGATCATACCGCACTGTGACAAAAACCTGCCAAAACTGCAAAGGTTTTGCCGGGGGTTTTTGTCCTAGCTAAGCGGTTGATCCTAGGTAGCTTGGGGCGTCCGGACAAAAACGACCGTTTATGGCCTTAAGGATTTACCCGAGGGCTTGTCTATGACGCATGATATCCAAGCCCTCGGCACACAAGCTATTCGATTTCTTGGACAAACCCGGCGATGTTTGGTTGCTGCTTATCCAACTGCGACTGGTTGACCATGACCGACCGGCCCGCAAAGCTCTTCTGACCTGCCGTCAGCCGATTGATCGGGATACCCATCGCGCCAGACACGACCGATGCAGTGTTCGCATCGTTGATCTGCTCTTCGAACATTTGCTTGAAACCACGCTTGCTGGTCGGTGCAGGAGTGCCACTTGGGTGCGGGCAGAACAGCTGCGGTTGATTTTGCCAGACCGAAAAGACCTCGTCAAAGATCTCAGTGACAACATTCCTAAAGGCGCTTGCAGAACTGTTGTTCATTTGGGTGAGGCGGTTGCCCACGTAGCTGTAGATCAAAGGTAGGGACATCCGGTACTGCATGGAATTTCTATAGAACTCAGATTGCACCTGCCCAGGGCGGCGCTGAATACCATAAACGAGGGACAGCACCGATTTCACAGCACGCTTGGATGATCCATCTGCGGAAAACGGGATAATTAACCGGTCTGCCGCGCTCATCGCCATTTCCGTGTAAATTGTGAAACTGGGATTGCAGTCGATAAACACAGTAATCCGCTCTTGCCCCCAAGAGCGGCGAACGTCCTCGATCAAGTCGCTGATCCAAGTATGAACAATGCGCCATGCGTCCGCAGGACCTGCGGTGCAGGCCAGCCGAACCTGTGAAGATTGCATCTCTAGTTCTTCATCGCCACAAACCAAGTACAGGTTATCACTCACAAAATGGTTGTGTTGGCTTACCTGCGTCAAGAAATTCGCGCCGCTATGCGGCGTCATGTAGGGGCTGACTATGCGCTCAGCCACGTATCCTGAAATAGTTTGGGCCGGGCGGTTCGCAGACAACGCTTCAATAGCGTCCTCACCGCGCTCCATCCCCCCCAGCAACATGCTGGAGGAGTTCGCTTGTGGACATAGGTCCACGACCAAGACTTTCTGTTGGGGATGTGTACGTGCGTACTCGCTTGCGACCTGAAACGAGAGATAGCTTTTCCCGACGCCCCCCTTATTGTTCCATAGTGCGTAAATTGACATGCTCTTGCTCTCCACTTGTTTGACGCCTCTTCGCACGTATCGCTTGTTTACTCGTAATATTTTTTGCTCACCGCTATTCGAAATATGGGTAGCGGCTCGAATCCCTGCCACAAATCATAGGATTTCCGGGCATACCATGCCCATCCGCGCGAAGCGCCGGGCCTGTCGGCGGGTAGCCTTCAGGTTGCCCGCCGACAGGTCACCCTGAAACCGCCGACCATCCCGATCATGCCATAATGCAAAAGGGCCCCCGCCTGCTGACGGGGGCCTCGATCCTCTCGGCGGTGCGGGCAGTTACTCGGCGGCCATCCGGTCGGCCTGCGCGGTGCGCTCCATGATGTAATCCACGGCCTTCTGCGCCTCGGACGCGGCACGGAATATCGCGCGGCTGTCTTCCTTCATCGCCTCAAGCCATCCTTCGACATAGGCCGCGCTCTGCTCGAACTCAGGCTCCACCCCGATCTGCGCGCAAAGCATGCAGTTTCCGATCTCCGCGACCAGCTCCTCGAACGCATAGGCCTTGCGGTCATTGAACCGGCCCAAGCGGTCCAGCCGCTTCGTTGCCCCTGTCCAGTGGGTCAGCTCATGCGCCAAGGTGCCGTAGTATCCTGCGGCCCGGTGAAAGGTTGCGATCGGCGGCATGTGGATGCGATCGGTCTTGATGTTGTAATAGGCGCGCGGCTCCTCGGTGCTGTCGATCTGCGCGCCTGTCGCGGCAAAGAAGGCCTCCAAGACGGGATCGGCCACGGTACCAAGATCACGGGGCGGATCGGGCAGGATGTAAAATTCAGCGGGCAAACCTTCGATCTGATCAGCGTTGAACACGCGGTAGGCCTTGGCATAGGGGATCTGGCGTTCCTCGCCGTTCTCGTCCTCTCTCTCTACGGTGCCATACTTCACGACCGTGGCGGATTTCTCGCCCTTACGGACATGGCCCCCGAGCTGCCGCGCCTGATTGAACGTCATCCAGCGGGCTGAGCTGTAATCCCTGGCCATCGCCGTGGCCCAAAGCATCAGGATGTTGATGCCCCGATAGGCCTCGCCGTTGAACCGTTCCGGCAAGCTGACACCTCCCCCTCCGCCGGTCCACGGCTTGCGCCAGGGCGGCGTCCCCGCCTCGATCTGCGCGATGATCTGATTGGTGACATGGGTATATACGTCAAACTTCTCTGCGGTCATTTGTGACCCTCCTTCGAGTGACGCGGTCCGGGTCTGCTCCCCTTTCCGCCAATGGGCGGGCCTTCCTGTTCTGATCTTTGGAATGCCCATGCATTCCGAAGGGCAGAGCAGGTAAGGGCAAAGCCCGTCCTGCGGCCTGGCGGGGCCGTGACAACCGGGTGGAGGGCGTGAATTTGGGAGGGAACCGCGCGCCTGCGCGTGGGAGGAACCGGAATTCTCGACCGGAACCGACGCCGCAGGCGGCGCTTGCCGGTTTTCTCGGACCTGCCGGGATGGCAGGCGGATCAATAAGAGTTGGAAAATGCCAGGGCCGTGGTGAGCGGGCGTCAGCCCGTCGATCCCCTGCCCTGCCTAGCGCTCCCAGCGAGACCGGCACATCGTCGGGATCACCGAGTTATATCGATTTTATTGGCTGGAACCGAAACGAAGAGCGGTCATAATATTTTCAAAGTCTTAGGGTACTGATCCTGCACAGGAGTTTCATATGACAGCCGATGTACTGGGGCCAGATAACGCATTTTGGATTGATGGCGAATGGCTTGGCTGGGATAGCATTATCGATCCAGAAGAAACCAAATTCAGCCGCCTCGCTGAACTTGAGCGCGAGGCCGAACTGCGCCTCAAATATCCGAACGCTGATCCAACTTTGGTTCCATACTTTCAGGACCTTTTGACGCTTGCAGAGGCCTATTTCTGTGACACTGGACAGCACCTCAACGTTTACGGCGACATAGGTGAGCTTTTCGGTGCGGTCATGTATGGAATCAAACTTCACAAGAACCATGCCCAAGGCTCCGATGGTAGATTGGGAAACGACTTCGTTGAAATCAAAACAATCTCGCCGATCAACAGCAAAGAAAAAACCAGTGTGCGTCTCGACAGGCACTTCAGCAAATTGCTCATCGTGAAGATAGACGACAACTTTGAAGTTTCAGGACGTCTCGTGAAGCGGGCCAACTTGCCCAAAAGAGCGGGCAACAATCTCCGGCTATCATGGGCAAACATGCCCGGCGCTAACTGATCCCGTAATTTCTTACATGATCGGCTTGGTCTTTCCATCGAACGGAATGACACACCCGCCATCGTCGCAGCCGGGAACGTTCTCAAAATGCACGCCGTTCCAATAATATACTATTGAACGCCTTGCTGGATTCCGCCACAAAGAGACTATCTCTCCTTTTCTCAGTGTATGCGATGAACCAGACGACTGACCTCGAACTAAACGTGACCACCGAACAAGGCCTTCGGGCGCTTGCCGAGGAGGGACACACAGTCGAAGTGCTGTGCAAAGCCGATCCTGAACGCAAGGGACCAAGCTGGTACGGCATGTGGATCATGCGAACGGTCGGAAACGACGGTCAGGAGAAAATCCTAGTCACTGCCAGAACGCGCGTGACGCAAAATGCGATCAGGGTGCGCGAGTTCAAGACGGCAACTGGAGTTATATCGTTCCTCGTCGGCATTGGGTTCGCACAGGCGAGCATTCCTATGAAAAACGGGGAAACGACTTCTCATCGTCTCGTCAGTAACTGAGGCCTGGATCGCGGTAGATGTCCCGATCCTTCTCGACCTCCTGATCCTTTTCCTGTTCGCGCTCGTCCTCGATCTCCAGCTTCTCACGCGGCTTGTTCAGCACGTCCTTCAACCGCTCGTTGACGGAAGGCTTGCGCGCCTCGCGCCCGGCGTCCTCGACCAGATCATACTCGCTGTGACCATCCAGCTTATGAACCGCCGCCTGGCCGTCCAGCCCGGCGTCCTTCTCCATGATCTCTTTCAATCGCTCCCGCGCATAATTGCGGCCTTCCGGCTTCGGCGTGTCGTCCTGGTCCCGTGACCGGCCCACGACCTGCGACAACCGCTCCCGGATATCATCTGATCTGCGCCCGTCTCGTTCTTTTGACGTCACGGCTCTGAGTGCTGCCAGACCGGCGGAAACGCGGCCCTGCCCGGCCTCGCGCTCTATGCCATAGGTCTCCCGCGCGATATCCAGCCGTTCACGCATTTCGCGGAAAGCGGCGCGCGCTTGGCGGGCAGCATGGACCACGGCCCCGCGCTCGGTGACCGGGACGTATTCCCTGCCCTGACGCTCGGCCACAGCTTTCGCGCGCCGCTCCATGGAATTGGCCGCTGGCCCCAGCTTCAGCTCGGGATCGCGGTCCAGTTCCTCGGCTGTCAGCTTGTCGCCACGATCCAGCGCCGTCTCGCGCTGCTTCTCAAGCGACCGGTGATCGACACGCTCGACCTCCCCGACACGCTCCAGCGCGCGGTTCTGCAACTCGGCCCAGAGGCCGCGCATCTGCTCGATCTCGACGCCGCCGGTCTTGGCGGAATCGAGCACGCGCGTCTTGGCGGTGAAGCCCCCAGCTTCCAGCTTGCGGGTAGAGGTCAGGACATGGGCATGGTGGTTGCGCTGATCGCCCTCGCGGTGCGGGGCATGGATCGCCACATCGACGGCCACGCCGTAGCGGCTGACCAGTTCCTGGGCAAAGTCGCGGGTGATCTGGGACCGGTCCTCGGCACTGATCTCGGAGGGCAGGGCCAGCTCCCACTCGCGGGCGGTGACGGAGTTGCGGCGGGTCTCGCTGGCCTCTGCCTCGTTCCAGAGGCGGGACCGATCCTGCGCCCAATCCGGGGCATCCTTGGGGGTCAGGATGAAGGTCTCCTCGATACCCTGCTTGCGGGTGTAATCGTGGACGCGGCCTTCCCGCTGGCACTCGATGCGCTCTCCAACACGGTAGGCTGCCGCCGCAGTGGCAGAGCGCCCGGCGCTGCGTTTGATCGTCTTCACGGAGAGGTGGTAGCTGGCCATGCGCCCTCCCCCCGCCTGTGATGCAAACGCGCCCACGCGCCGGAGCTGAGCCGCGCCGATGCCCCGATATTGGCCAGCGGATCAGCCGTCTTTTCTCCGCAGGATCGCGCCCCAAACCGGCGCGGTGCGAGAGGAAAAGATAGCCCACCCGAAGCGAGCCTCTGGCTCACTGAGGCGCGGGCTTGCCAGTGATCTGCCCCCAGATCCCCAGCCTCGTGAGGGGCGGGATATGGGGACAGATCACTGGCGGTTTGCCGGGGGCAAACTCGGTATCGCGAAGGGGCGTCAGCGCCACCACGCGATACCTCCCGCAAGGGAAACACCAGCGGCAGACCGGCCCCCACCGCGGGGCATCGGTCGGGGTGCTGGTGCGACCTTGCGGGACGCGATCCAACGGCTGACGTTGGTCTTAGAGGGTTTGGGAGAGGCGATGCCGTCTCCCATTTCGATGCGGCACGCAGCGAAGGGGATGGCCATCGGCCGGGGCTTTGCCCCAGAGAGATCGCACGCAAATCTCGGAACCGCAGGTGGAGAGTTTGCATAAGTGCGCCCTTGTCCTTTACAGGCCTACGGGTAAGCGCTATCGCTCAATCTGACAAGACCAACCTGTCCACCTGCTCTTTTCAAAGATGGAGACGCGCATTGGCAGAAACAGAACTTGAGCGCGCCGAGAAACGATATGCCCAGGCCAAGGCCCGTCTTCAGGCACTGAAGAACCGGGAAAGCACCAGACAGCGCAAACTCGACACGCGGCGCAAGGTGATCCTGGGCGGTGCGCTCCTCGATCTGGCGGAGCGAGATTCCGGGGCCGCTGCGATGCTTGATCGGCTGATCCGCAACCTGCCCCGTGAACAGGACCGCAAGGCCTTCGCGGGCTGGGAGGTCTCCTCCGGGTCGCCCTCCCCTGCCCCGTCCGGCTCTGATCCGGAAACGCCGTCCTGATGCGGAGCGTGATGCTCGTCCTCGGAGGGCTGTTCCGGTTCTTCGGTCGTTTGATCTTCACGCCCATCCTGTTGGGATGGATGATCGGCGCTGTCCTGTTCGGCGCGATGATTGGGGCACTTGTCGCCACGCCGTTCGTCTTCGCCTTCTTTGACCAGCCGCCCGGAGAAAGCGCATGGCAGTGGCTGGTCTTCGGGCCGTTCATTTTTGTTGGTGGCGTCTTCGGATTCCAGTATTCGCGCATGGCCTCTGGCGCGGACGCCTTCTTCGGGCTGACCGGCGACAGCCACGGCTCGGCCCGGTTTGCGAACCGGAAAGAGCTGAAGAAGCTCCAGCGTGAAGACGGCCTTCTGATCGGGCGCAATCCACACACCGGACGGCTGCTACGCTATGACGGCCCGGCCCATCTGATCACGCTCGCCCCGACGCGGGCCGGGAAAGGCGTCGGCACCGTGATCCCGAACCTGCTGGCGGCGGAACGCTCGGTCCTGGTCATCGACCCCAAGGGCGAGAATGCCCGGATCGCCGGGGAAGCCCGGCGGCGGTTCGGAACGGTCCATGTCCTCGATCCGTTTGAGGTCTCCGGGATGCCCTCTGCCGCCTACAATCCGCTCGACCGGCTGACACCGGACAGCCTCGATTTGGGCGAGGAGGCCGCTTCTCTGACAGAGGCGCTGGTCATGGACCCGCCGGGACAGGTCACGGAAGCGCATTGGAACGAGGAGGCCAAGGCCATCCTTGGCGGGCTGATCATGTTCTGCGTCTGCCACGAGGACGGCAACCGCCGGACACTTGCCACCGTCCGGGAATATCTCACCCTGCCCCCGGAAAAGTTGCGCGCACTGCTGGAGCTGATGCAGGACAGCGATGCGGCGGGCGGGCTAATCGCCCGCGCCGCCAACCGCTTCCTTGGCAAGGCGGATCGGGAAGCCGCCTCGGTGCTATCCAACGCACAGCGCCACACGCATTTTCTGGACAGCCCGCGCATAGCCAAAGTCCTGTCGCGGTCGGATTTCCACTTTTCCGATCTGCGCCACCGGATCGCTTCGGTGTTTCTGGTGTTGCCCCCGAACCGGATGGACGCCTACAGCCGCTGGCTGCGCCTTCTGGTCTCTCAGGCCCTTCAGGACGTTGCACGGGACGCTGAACGGCCTAAGAACGCGTCAGAGGGCCGTTCTGAGCGCCTCAAGGCCCCTGTCCTGTTCCTGCTGGATGAATTCGCTGCCCTGGGCCGTCTGGAGGCCGTAGAGCGCGCCATGGGGCTGATGGCGGGCTATGGCCTCCAGCTCTGGCCGATCCTGCAGGACATGAGCCAGCTCAAGGACCTCTACGGCGAACGCGCGGGCACCTTCATTGCTAATGCCGGGGTGCAACAGGTCTTCGGGGTGAATGATTTCGAGACGGCCAAGTGGCTGAGCCAGATGATCGGTCAGGAAACCGCCGGGTTTCAGACCGACAGCTTCAAGCCCGGTGACGGTCCCAGCTTCAGTAACAACCTCACGGGCCGCGATCTGCTGACCCCAGATGAAATCATGCAGCTCCGCCCGGAAAACCAGCTCCTGCGCGTGCAGGGTCTATCAGCATAAAGGTACCGAAAGTCCCACAGGAATTTTTTCA
>TARA_R110000765_G_scaffold221316_3_pt1 | contig 15562 bp, 21 predicted proteins | sample TARA_R110000765 | Tara Oceans TARA_R110000765 (sample SAMEA4398168) | marine metagenome | biome: Polar Biome; feature: [MES] marine water layer (ENVO:01000295) within the mesopelagic zone...; material: water (ENVO:00002006), including particulate matter (ENVO:01000060) such... | reverse complement strand
GAGCGTGAGGGATGGGATGTCTGGGGAAACGAGACGGGAAAGTTTAGTGATGTACGTTCGTGAGGATGACGTTGATGCGTACACGGCGCAGGGTTGGGTGTGCCACCGGCTGACGGGGCACCACGGCTGGAGGAAGAACGGCCGGAATTTCATTTGTGTATTGGAGAGGGGCGATGAGAAACATACCTAAGAAGTTGGTTATTGAGATTCTCAATTTTATTTCTGAGCGGCCTGACATTTCGATCAGTGCGGTTATGGGTGATAGTGATGACCCGCAGTTTGTTGGCACACGGTTGATGCGGTTTCAGGAGACTGAGTTAAGGGCGCCGGATAGTTATAATCCGTTTCAGTACACGGGCTGGAAGTATTACGGGCAGGCTTTTTGTTTAGGTTCTGTTGTGACGGACACGAATGAGAAGGGTGTTTGGGTTGAGTCTTTTGAGGAGGCTGGCGGCAAGTACGTTGAGGTTGAGAGTATGTATGACATTTACGAGGTTTTCGGTGAGGGGTTGCCGGGGCCGTGGGATGAGTACGAGCGCCGTGAGAAGGCGATTAAGAAGTGATCACTGCCGCTATTGTTGATTACGGTTGCGGGAATGTTCGTTCTGTTCTGAACGCGGTTGAGAGCTGCGGATTTTCTGCGGTTGTCACCGATGATTCTAAGAAGCTGGATGATGCCAGCCATATTATATTACCCGGCGTTGGTTCGTTTCGTGCCGGGGTGGCTGGTATTGATCGTCTGGTAACTATGGATCATATGAAAGGAGGCCGTCTTGATTTGCTCCACAGACAGGCGTTCGAGAAGGGGAAGCCGTTTTTAGGGATCTGTCTTGGGATGCAGTTGCTTGCGACGGGCGGTCACGAGGATGGCTTCTGCACTGGCTTCGGCTGGATACCTGGAACGGTTGACCGTTTTGAGCGTGGCTTGCCGGTTCCTCATACGGGCTGGAACAACATCTCCCTTGTCAGGCCGCACCCATTGTTTGATGGCTTAGGCGATGATCATCTGAATTTTTATTTTACGCATAGCTATCATTTTGACGCATTAGACAGGGCTTCTGTTTTAGCGACGTGCGAGTACGGCGTTACGTTTGATGCGGTTGTCGCTCGGGATAATATTGTTGGTGTTCAGTTTCATCCTGAGAAGAGCCAGGACTCTGGGATTAAGTTTCTTGATAATTTTCTTAACTGGAATCCGTAATGTTAAAGAAGCGGATTATCCCGAAGTTATTACTCAGTGGCGGCCGGTTGGTTAAGTACGTGCGGTTTTTAGAGAAACGGCGTGAGGCTGGCAACCCTGTTTCCGCGGCTAAGATTTACAATGACTACGGTGTGGACGAGCTTATTCTTTTGAGCATCGACCGCGATGAAGGTTTTAGCCCTGACATTTTAGATATTGTTTCCAAGATTAGTGAGCAGGTTTTTATGCCTCTTACGGTTGGAGGCGGTGTTCAGACTGAGGGGCAGATTGCACAGATTTTACGGGCTGGCGCGGACAAGGTTTCGATAAACACTCAGGCTGTTCTTGATCCTGGTTTTATACAGTCTGCTTCTCGCACATTTGGCAATCAGTGCATCACCGTGTCTTTGGATTACAAGAAGGTTGGTAAGGATTCCCGAGTTGTTACGCGCGGTGGGCGCGAGGTGACGGACCAAGGCCCCGTGATGTTTGCGGGGCATATGCAGGACATGGGCTGCGGGGAGATTTTACTTACGTCTATTGATGGTGACGGCACGTTGGCTGGTTACGACCTTGATATGGTGCGCCGGTTGAACGAGGTCTTGGATGTCCCGTTGGTTGTCTCCGGCGGGTGTGGTGGTTTGAGTGATTGCGTAGGTGCTTTTGACGCTGGCGCTTCGGGTGTTGGAATTTCCAGTTTGTTTTTATTTACTGATCACAGCCCAATTAAATTGCGATCTCATCTGGCGTCTGTCGGCGTTGATGTTAGATCGAGTGTATCGAGTAGGAACTAAGATGAAATCGTGTACGAGCTGTTTGTTAACTGAGACTGCGGAGGCGACCACGTTTGATAGTTCTGGTTCGTGTTCTGTCTGTAAGCAGATTGAATTTAAAGAGGAGAAGGTTGATTGGGCTGACCGCGGCCGTCAACTAGAGGAGCTGGTGGCGCCGTTCCGTGGAAAGGGTTTGTACGACTGTGTTGTTCCCTTTTCAGGCGGTAAGGATTCTACGTATCAGGCTTGGTATATTGTTAACAAGTTGAAGCTGAAGCCTTTGCTTATTCGTTTTGACCACGGCTTTTTCAGGGGTCGGCTGGAAGAGAACAACAAGCGCACTTTTAAGCTGCTTGGTGTTGATGTGACTCAGTTCACTCCGTCCTGGCATGTTGTGCGCGAATTAATGCTGGAGAGCTTTCGGCGCCGTGGAGATTTTTGTTGGCACTGTCATACGGGGATTTACGCGCACACGATGCAGATAGCATTGCGGTATGAAACGCCGCTGGTCTTCTGGGGTGAGAGCTTGGCTGAGTACCAGAGCTTTTACACTTACGAGGAGATGGAGGAGGTTGATGAAAAGCGGTTCAACCGTGCGATGAATTTAGGCATGACTTCGGATGATATGTTTGAGTTCCTTGGCGGCCGCGTTTCTAAGCGTGATCTGTACCCGTTTGCGTACCCGGCCCGTAAGGATTTAAAGGCGCTTGGCGTTCGGTCTGTCTGCCTTGGTAATTACATTAAGTGGGACACCAAGCGGCAGGTCGAGTTGATTGAGCGCGAGCTTGGCTGGCTTGGTGATGAGGTCGAGGGCATACCCGCTGCATTTGATTACGAGAAGATCGAGTGCGAGATGCAGGGTATTAGAGATTATTTAAAGTACATCAAGCGCGGCGTTGGCCGCACCAATCATCTAATGAACATTGAAATACGCAATGGCCGTATGGGGCGTGAGAACGGTGAATTAATTCAGAAATCGTTTGACGGCAAACGGCCTCCGTCTCTGGATATTTTCCTTGAGCGCCTAGAGATGACGGAAGACGAGTTCTACGAGGTCGCAATGCGTCATCAAGTTGACCCGTGGAAATTTGATCGGACGACGGTTCAAAATGATGATGAGCTGCATGACATGGGTACGTGGGATCGGACGAAAGCTCCTTGGCCGGATAGGCCAAAGGAGAGCGGGTTATGATTGATGAATCTATTGAAATACTGATGCACGCCATGCGTTTTGCGTACAAACGCGGCAAAGAGCTTAATGCTGAAAAATATTACAAGGAGCTACGCAAGGATTTTGGGATTGATTTGTTTTACGAGGTTGAGTTCCCAGCTCACGTTAAGTTTGTTCATCCTCTTGGCACTGTCTTGGGCCGCGCGACGTACGGCGATTATCTTGTTTGCTACCACAACGTAACCGTTGGTTCTGGTATTGATGAAGATGAATACCCCGTTATTGGCGAGGGCGTCTGCCTGTTCTCTGGCGCGCGTGTGATCGGGCCGGTAACGATTGGAAATAATGTTTGGGTATCTCCTAACACTGTGGTTACGCGGTGCGATGTTCCCGACAACAGCGTTGTGTTTCCGGCATTGGGCCGGAGTGGTTGTGAGTGGAAGCCAACGACACGAAGTGTAAGGGAGAGGTTTTTTAAATGAGTGTTCTGTTTTTAATGGTTGCCCGTTCCGGCTCTAAGGGCGTTCCTAACAAGAATATGCGCCGTATTGGGGGGCTAACTCTTATTGGCTGGAAGGCGCACCCAATTCTTCAGTATTTTAAAATTAGCGATACGGCTAATAACGACGTAATGGCCATATCAACGGATAGCGAAGAGTACAAAACCGAAGCAAGGTCTTGGGGTTTCGACGCGCCATTTACCCGGCCGGAGCATCTATCTACAGACACCGCAGCTACTTCCGATGTGATTATTCATGCTCTTGATTGGTATGAGAAGGAGCAATCAAAATATTTTGATAGTGTTTGTTTACTGGAGCCAAGCACTCCGTTTTTAAACTTACGGCTTTTGTGTGAGATATTCAGAAAGTCTGTAGATGAGCGCGCGGATTTGGTGGTTGCGATGAGGGAGGTTTCTATTAATCCGATTTTTGTTGGGGATGTTCCCTCCGATTCTTTTGTAACCCCCATTATCGTCAAGATGGAGGCGTACGGAAAGAACCACCATTTACGGCGACAAGATCTAAAGCCTCAATGGACGATGAGCGGTGCTTGTTATTTGGTATCTGTTAAGACGCTCCGCACGACTGGGAACATCTACGGCGGCGCTCGGAACTTCGGCGTTATGTTTGATCGTTGGCACAGCATAGATATAGACGAACCGAGGGATTTAGATCTGGCTGAAATGGCTGTTAAAAATTCGTTTGTTGGTAAGCCAGAGTTTTTACAAAAATTATAGGTTAGGAAATTATTATGGCTAAGGGAAAATATGTTACGAAGATTAGGATTAACATTTCTATATCTCCGGCTCTTTTGAAAAAGATTGATAAGGCCGCAGGTCCGTTTGAAAGGTCTTCTTTTATTTCAAATTCTTGTTTGGAAATGCTTGATAAGAAAGCGTCGAAGTGAAGACGCGCGCCCTTCCAGTTGCTCAGATGAACGTTAGGCTTCCGGTGGACTTGATTGACGGAATTAATGATTTCTGCGAGGATAATAAAATAATTAAGAAAGATGTTATCGAGCTTGCCTTGCGTAGATTTCTAACGACTGAGAACAAGGGCGCGGCGCATGTTGAACATGTTCCCTGAAGTGCGGGTTCAACCAAACCTACCATCTGATTATGTCGTTGGGTTTAACGAGCACGGCAGGGCGATCTTATGTCTTTATTATCCTAGCAATGAAATCATTCATGGCTCCTCTGTAGATTATGATAATGTTTATTTATGGCATGTGAGTAGTGAGGTAGACCGCGTGACGGCTATCCGATCTATGTGGGAAGACACAGATTTTATCCATACGGCCGAAGCTTAATGATCGGCATGGTTTTTAATTGTCTTACGGTTATAGGCAAGCACAGCATCTTTAACAGACGGCAACTTTGGCTTTGTAAGTGTACCTGCGGGGAAGAAACAACAGCCAGGGGCTACGATCTTAAGAACGGGCGCAAGAAGTCTTGTGGTCACTTAAGGACTGCGCAAAACCATCGAAGGTTGCAAAGTAGGGGTAGGGGCGGAATGGATTCCGGCATAGACCCCCCTGATTTCGGCGGCTGGGCGGTAGATGATTCTCTTGATGAAATAGGCGGCGGATGACTCTTAAAATTGTTCCTGATCTCGAACGGGACACGTTGTTTGTGAAAATATATTTGCAGACAGGTGACGCTCTTGATGCGTGTACAAGATGCAATTACATGTCCCCCGGTTACGATACGAGAATGATTGCCGAGTATCTTTTAGAGCGCCCTGATATTCAGTTAGCGATAGAGACTGGCGGAAACGAGGCCCGTGGTCCTGTAGAGATCACGCGGGACAGCATTGTTACTGACCTTGAAACGATACATGGCGCGGCTCTCCATGATGACAATTTTGTTGCGGCGATTTCCGCAAAGAAAACTCAGGCCCAGCTTCTTGGGTTGCTTACATCTGAGGTAAATATAAATCATCACCATGAAGTGACTCAGATGACGGATGAGCAGCTTATAGCTTTGCTTGAGCGCAAGCGTAAGGGCGAAGGGCATGGGAAGATGATTGACATCACTCCCGATAAAAAACTTATTGGGATAGGGTCTCCTGATGTCGCTTCCTGAACCGGGTGTTGACGACATTGTTTCCGAGATGCTTAGGCGCCGAAAGGCGCGAGCAAATCTAGCTGATTACATGGGGTATATACACGGCGTAGCCCCGCCGCGTCATATGAAGTACCTGTGCGGGAAGCTAGAAGATAAGATGGCAAGGAGGGGCGACCGTTTACTTATTTGTGAACCCCCCGGTCACGGTAAGTCTACGGTCGCTTCTTTGCATTTTCCCTCGTTTTACCTATCCAAGTTTCCAACTCATAACATCGTTGCGGTTTCTCACACTGAAGGATTTGCCGAACAGTGGGGTCGGCGCGTTCGTAATGTCATGATGTCTTCTGAGCAGAAGTTTTTATTCCCAGAGATTTCTGTATCTGACGATAGCCGTTCTGCTGGTCGGTGGTCTTTAAACACGGGCGGTACGTACTACGCGGCTGGTGTTGGGTCTTCGGTAACGGGCCAGCGTGCGGATTGCGTTGTGATTGATGACGCTCTTCGCGGCATTGAGGACGCAGAATCCAAACTCATCCGCGACAAGATGTGGGAGTGGTACGGGTCTGATTTGAGTACCCGTCTTAAGCCCGGTGGTCTTGTTGTTGTGATCGGCACGCGCTGGCATTTGGATGATTTGATTGGTCGCCTTCTTGCTTCTGAGGAGCAGCCTGGTGGTGACAAGTGGGAAAAGGTTATTCTCCCGGCGTTAGCCAAGAAGAATGATCCGCTTGGCCGGAAGGTCGGTGAGGCTCTTTGGCCGGATTGGGAAGACGAGAAGGCTCTGGCAAGACGGCGTGCCCAGCCGTCGATGACGGCGCGGCAATGGGAAAGTCTCTATCAGCAGAGCCCGGTTCTTGACGCTGGTAATATTATCAAGCGCGAGTGGATAAAGATCTGGAATCAGAAAGAGCCTCCCAAGTGCGAGTTCATATTGCAGAGTTGGGATACTGCGATCACGTCGAAAAACAAAAGCGCGTTCTCGGTGTGTTTGACTTTCGGTGTGTTCAAAGAGGATAAGACGGATATTCCCTCCTTGATTTTGCTTTCCCGCTGGCGCGGCCGGGTTGATTATCCTGATCTTAGAAAGATGGCCCAGCGGTTAGCCATAAATTATCTTGATGATGATTTAAGACACCCCCTTGATGGAAGACACGGGCGCAAGCCGCCGGATATGATCTTGGTCGAGGCGAAGGCCACGGGCGAGCCTTTGATTGCCGATCTCTCCAGGGCTGGAATAGTAGCTACCCGGTTTAACCCCAATCGTCATGGCACCAAGGACGCCAGATTGATGTTGGGCACTGATATTTTTGAGAACGGTAGGTTTTGGGTTCCAGGCCAACCGCCTCATTTCACGATGCCGCGGCGATGGGCCGAGCCGTATGTCAGGAGCTTGATAACTTTTCCTGCGTCTGATTCCAGGGATGACGCCGATGCGACATCGCAAGCTATTATCCGTCTGAAAACCAGTGGTTGGGTGAAAAACAGTCTCGATTTTGAAGAAGAGCGCCCCTTCCGCGTAGGGGCCGCAGCAAGCCAAACTCTTTACGGATAATCTCAATGACTTGACGTTTTGATATTTGCCTGAAACCATTATCGCTTAATTGCACAGGCAAGTTATCAAAATATGGCCTTACAACCTGCCGTAGCGGAAGCTCTTGGACTAACAGATATTGTTGGTGGGGGAGATGAATCCGTTGAAATGCCAGAAGAATCCCTCTCTTTTGCGGAAGACGCCACAATAACTACCCAAGACGACGGGAGTGAAGTTATTGAGTTTGCCGCCGAAGAAGAAGTGGTAGAAAACGCCGATCACGATGACAATCTAGCTGAGTTCATGGATGAAACAGATCTTAATGAATTGGCCGGAGAGGTTATTGATTGGGTAGACGAGGACGAGGAATCTCGTTCCGACTGGGCTGGCACTCTAGCTGAGGGCATGACGTATCTCGGTCTTAAGATGGAAGATCGTAGCTATCCGTTTAGCGGCGCGGCTGGTGTGTTCGATCCTATCTTATTGGAGGCGGTTATTCGGTGGCACGGCACGGCCAGCGCCGAGCTTATACCGGCTGGCGGCCCTGTTAAGACCCAGATTATCGGTCAACCGACGCCGGAGACTGAGGCTCAATCCAGCCGTGTTAAGGAGTTCATGAACTTCTATCTCATGGAGGGCGCGCCGGAGTGGGTCGAGCAAAACGACCAGATGCTGTTCTGGCTTCCTCTTGTCGGGTCAACATTTAAGAAAACCTATCAAGATCCAATTCTAAACCGTGTTGTTTCTCCGTTTATTCTTCCCCAGGATTTCGTCGTTAATTTCTCGGCTGATGATTTAGAGACCTGCACGCGGAAGACTCATAAAACAAAGATGTCCGTTAAGGACATGAAGATGCGCCAGATCTCTGGTTTCTACAGTGATATTGAATTGCAAGAGCCATCGTCTTCCGGTGAAGAGAACACTTCAGCTATTGAAGAAAAATCGTTGTCCACTCAGGGCCTTTCCAAGCCGGTCGATTCTGATGAATCCCCATACGATCTATTGGAGATGCACGTTGATCTGGACCTGAAGGGGTTTGAGCACGAAGACGAGGGCGAAGAAGATGGCGTGATGGAAAAAAGCGGTTTGCCGCTTCCGTACATCGTCACTGTCGAAGTCGGCTCTCGCAAGGTTCTTTCTATTCGCAAGAACTGGAAGCGCGATGACGACACGTTCGAGCCAATTCAATATTTTACGCACTTCAAGTTTGTCCCTGGTCTTGGCTTTTACGGGCTGGGCTATGCTCATATTCTGGGCAACACGGCTAAATCCACCACGTCCCTACAGCGTCAAATGATTGATGCGTCTACCCTGGAGATGTTCCCCGGCGGATTGAAGGTTAAGGGAATACGGGACGGCGATAACAACGTGATGATTGGTCCGTGTGAGTTCCGAGAACTGGATACCGGCGGCCTTCCGATTCAACAGGCAATTATGACAATGCCCTACAAGGGCGCGTCTCAAGTCTCTCTGGAATTGTGGAAAGAAACTCGGAATAACGGCCGCGGCCTTGGTGGTATGACCGAGATAGCGGTCGGAGAAGGGCGCCAAGATTCGCCTGTCGGCACAACAGTTGCCCTTATGGAAGCCGCCAACCGGCCGCAATCTGCGACCCTGAAGGCGGCCCATAGAGGGTACAGACGAGAATTTAAGATCATCGGTGCCCTGTTTGGCGAATATCTGCCGGATGCGCCTTACCCGTGGCCCGTTGCTGGCGGCCCGAACGTGATCATGAGAACCGACTTCAGCGAACAAGTTGATGTCATTCCTGTCAGCGACCCCAATATTAACTCTTCTACCCAGCGTATGCTCAGAGCAGATGCCATCGTGGCCGGAGCTACCCAGGCGCCTCAGATCCATGATTTGTATCAGGCTTACCGGCAGAGATATGTCGAGATGGGGCTGGATGAGAAGAGAATAGACGCTATTCTTCCGAAGAAAGCGGAGGGTGCTCCAGCCGATCCGTTGACGGAGAATCAAAACGCCTTAATGGGTGTTCCGTTGAAGGCTGCTCCGTATCAAGACCACCAAGCCCACATTGCGTCCCACGCTGTATTGGCTAAACAAAATCCATCTTTAGTTACGGTTCCGGCCCATATCGCAGAGCATATGGCTATGCAAATGCGGGTGCAGGTCGAGAACCTTATTGGCGAGGCGTTGCCGCCTATCGGCTCCAAGTTGCCTCCTGAAGTCGAAAACAAAATTGCGGTTCTTGTTGCCAAGGCTTTGGAGCAGATCAATCAGCCAGAAGGCGCAGAGCCTTCCGCGGGTCAAATTGCGATGGCTGAGATTGAAGTTCAAAAAGCAGAAATTCAGAAAGACCTTAAAGAGATGGACGCGAGGGCCAAGACAGCTTCGTTTGTGGCAACTCTTAAGTACGAAAGCGCAGAAGAAGATCGTGATCTTAAAAAAGAATTGGCGTTGCTTGACTACGAAAAAGAACTTGGCAAGCGTAAAGAAGACACACGTAAAGCGGCAAGAGAAAGAGCATTCGGTGTCAGGAGGAAATTCTAATGGCTATTAAGAATATAATCGCTAGATCTAAGCGTAGGCCCAAAATATCTAAAGGCTCAGGAAGTCTCAGTGATAAATTCGCAGATAAACTTTACGCTCGACACATGGCTGACAACAAGGCGCGAGATGCGGCCCGAACAAAAAAGATTAATGACGTGAAGGCTCAAATGTCACCGGACCAGTTGGACACCGTAAGAGGTCTTTCTGGAATGAAAGCTCCCCCGCCTATTAGCGGACCCCCTCCTCTCCCAAAGCGTCCGCCACCCTCGACTGGTTTACCCGATAGCGGTCCCAATACGTTTGCTAAACCTGTCGCAGCTCCACGGGCGCGGCCTGTTGCTCCTCCTCCCAATACGTTTGCTAAACCTGTAGATAACGTACAGCGCACGAGGGACGCGGTTCTATCTTTGAACGATTCTCGTGATCAGTTTGCTAGAGGCGGTAAGGTATCCAAGAAAAGAAAACCAAGTAAGAAAGGATAAGGACATGTCACGAGCACAGAAAGACGTTAGACGCGGTGAGGGCGGAAAAAAAAGCACGATGAAACCTACTTCGTACAAACACGGCGGTAAGGTCAGTAAGCCTGTAAAGTCCAGCCGTAAAAGCTAATGCCTTCCAGATCTGTAAAACAGGCACGGTTTATGGCCGCCTGTGCTCATGACGCTGGATACAAGTCGTGTCCACCAAAGAAGGTGAGTAAAGAATTTAATCAGGCCGACGCGAAAAAGAGAAAGGCTAAAGGCAAGAAAAAATGAGCGCAGATTTACTGGCAAGGAATTGTGTAAGTACATTACGCAGTTTGCGTGAAGAGAGAGTAAAAACTCTCAGGCGATGCAAACCAAGAGCCCCTATGGTTGTTGAAGAATCATCAATCCCCGCTGCAACATGCGAGGAGATCGCTCTCTACGCAGTTGATACCAACGCAACTGTCGATGCCCTTGATTTGGCCATCAACACTATCGAAGAAGAATACCAGAAAATAATACGGCCAGAGCAGGCGCCGGAAGACGATGCTGAAACTAAAACACAGGCAAGGAAACCATACGGATGACAAATAAAAAGGAGCTGCCCTTTGTTGAGGAGGGCGAGGTCGATGAGGCCCAGAAACTTATCGACAAACAGTTTGAAGATATTATCGGTAAGAAGTTTAATTTTAGACCGGCTGGCTATTACATAGCGGTCAAAATCTATGTGAGGCCGGATGAGCTGTCTGAAATCATTGATAAGGACGGCAAGAAACAAACTTTGTGGACCGCTCCAATTATACAAAAGCAAGATGCGCAAGAGTCCTGTAGCGCCTTGGTTGTCGCCGTTGGTCCCGGTTGCTTTAAAGATCGTGATACCGGCGTGCCTTGGGCTGACGGTCCAACATGTCGAGTAGGCGACTGGGTTGCGATCCCACGAGCCAGCACTTGGTTGACTAATTATTGTGGTGTTCCTGTCGGCGTTTTGTCTGACGATAAAATTATTGGAACGCTGGATGACCCTTCGGACCTTTCGTCCGTTTACGTTCCCCCCAAAATTTAATAGGCAAGAGAAATGGCAGAATCAGACGCCCAACCAAACGAGGTCGAAGACACTCCTAAGCCAAATTTAACTGGCGAAGAGGAGTTCACAGACGAAGAGATAGAAATTCCTCTTGAAGAGGGAGAGGAATTATCTGCTGAGGATGCAGACCCTGATAAGGAAGCTCCTAAGAAAAAGAAAAGGCGTGGGACACAGCGTTTCTCCACACTGACGAGCGAACGCGATGAAGCCCGCGGGTATGCGTCTCAATTAGAACAAGAGCTTTCTAATGAGCGCGCGCGCGCGGCCGGGTTCGAGGTCAAAGCTAACGAAGCGTCCAAGGTCGCCATGCAGAGCTTTGCGGCTAAGGCCGAGACTGATCTTAACCAAGCACGCGCCAGCTACACGCAGGCCCTTGAAGACGGTGATAGCGCGAAGATCACTGAGGCTACTGAGAAGCTTAGTTCCGCCAAGTCCACGATGGATGACGTGGATGTGTGGAAGAAGTCGGAGAGTAATAAACCGGCGCCACAGCAACAGCAGCAACAGCAACAGCAGCAACAGCAACAGCAGCAGCAAGCTGCGCCTGAAAATGTAGATCTCCCAGATGAGATTAAGAATTGGGCTTCTGATAATCCTTACTGGTCTACTGTAGCCAGGGACGAGTCCGGTGATGTTGTTACCGACCGGGCTGGTCGCCCCATGAAGAACAACGACTTTGATGAAGAGATGCACATCGAAGCGACTATGTTTGCGACCAAGCTAGAACGTCAAATCAGCTCCAAAAAAGTTAACTATAAGGTCGCTTCTCCTGAATACTTCAAAGCGATTGATGAACATATGCGTGGCGAGTTCGGAGATTACTTTGGTGATGAACAGATTGATGTCGTTGAAGACGGTAAGCCGGTGCGTGCATCTCGTCCAAATGCGGTAGCTGCGCCGACCAGGGCCGTAACCAACAACGGCAAAGCCGCAATTTCCAGACGCGGGACTATCACAGCTCAAGAGTCTAAGTTTGTCACTCAGATGGTCGAGAACGGCGGTGGTCCGAAATACCCTAAAGGCCACGAACGGGCGTTTCAGCCAATGTCATTAGCTGACGCAAAGGTTAGCTTTCTTAGACAGAAAGTGGTTCAAGCCAACAATAAATAGGAGGTAATTATGGCCGCTAAGAAAACAAAATCACGCTCATCAACCACCAGAGAATCTAACACACGGACATCCTCTGAGAGAAGCGTACCCAAGACAACTCATACTTCTCGCTTTTTCATCCCGCCTGAAGTCATCCCCAAAGACATGACTTATGCGTGGGTGGCTGTAACGTTTGACAACGCTGGGACTCAGAACACCGACAACTGGCGCAATAAGTACCGCTCCGGCTGGCGCCCTGTTCCGCGGGATCGTCACTCTGAGTTATTCCCCCCCGTTCCCAACGTGGGCTTTGGAGAGGACGGAGATGACCTGATTAAAGAGGGCGGTCAGATTCTGTGTGAAAAGCGTACCCAGGACGTTCAAGCAGATCGATTAACGGTTGAGAACAGAACGAGAGAACAGATGGCTGGTATTGATTGGGCACAAGGAGCCAATCAGAATCCATTTGCTCAAACAATGCCGCGCGTGGATCTTGGCTCAACTAAGACCGAATTTACTCACGCCGCTACATTCAAAGACGATTAATACGGGGTGGCCGGGGTCTTGTGGCCCTGGCTCACCTTTCCCTTGCCGGAGGAGTGACAGGGCCGATCCAGGCCGCCCCACCACACAGGCTTGACTATTTTAGTCAATACTGAAACCGTAGTACGACTAAGAGCCGTGCGCCCAGCGCATTTGTCGATGGTGGTCACGTTATCCACTCGGGTCTAGCACCCGTTATCGAAGGCGGTCACGTATCCGCTCCGAGCTGTGGGATAGCAGCAATCAGTAGAAAACAAAGGTTTTCCGCGCATAACGCGCATCTGAACGGAGCAATATAGATGACTTATGGAATCAATGGTCCGAGAGGTCTCCAACCCGTAAATAGCGGGAATGGTGTGACTTGGAACGGCCAAACAAACGAATACGTTCTGCCCGCTACCGGCGGTCAGTCCATGTTTCAGGGTGATCCTGTTACCCTTTCTACCGCCGGAACAATTATTCGCGGTTCGGCGTCCAACCCATCCCTTGGTGTGTTCCAAGGGACGAAGTACCAAGATACGCAAGGCGTATGGCAATTTACTAATTATTTTGCCGGTGCCACGGCGTACTTGGCGGGCAACACTCCTGTTGCAATGATTATTGATGATCCAAATGCACAGTACACCGTTCAAGAGACGGACGCTGGTGGAGCCTCGGGCACACCGCTTACGCAAGCGGCGGTCGGGAACAATATAGATATGCTGTACACCGCGGGTGACACTCGCACCGGCATGTCGGCGGTTTCTATAAACAATGCTTCAATTGCCACGACTCTGGTAGACAACTTCAAAGTTGTTGCGCTTGACACCCAGACGGAAAATGTAATCGGCGCGTTCGCTAACTGGATTGTCCAGATAAATAACGGCGTATTTAAAACCGGTAGCACACGCCCTTAATCATTAAGGCATAGGAGCATATGCAATGACTATAAATACCAGTCAAATCCAACAGCTTCTCCGCCCTGGATTGGCGGAAGTTTTTGGTGACTACCCGATGTACCCTGCTGAGTACACCAGCATTTTTGAGACTAAGAGTTCGGATAAAGCAGTCGAAATCGAAGTCGAAATGAAGATGTTGGGATTAGCTTCTCAAAAGGGCGAAGGCGCACCGACAGCGTTCCAAGACATGGGACAGCGCGTGGTTAGTACGTACTACCACCGTTATACCAGCGTAGGGTTCATTATCACTCGTCAAGCGATGAAGGATAATCTCTACGAATCACAATTCCCGCAACAGTCCACGTCTCTTCGCAACTCGATGATGCAGAGCAAAGAGGTCAACGGCGCCGCGGTTCTCAATAACGGCTTTAACGCAGCGTTCCCCGGCGGTGATGGTGTTTCTCTGTTCTCTACAGCGCATCCTATCGACACTGGGACATTTGCAAATACCCCGGCCGTACAAACCGATCTGAATGAAGCGGCTTTGCAATCTGCCATTACGGCAATCTCGCAGTTCCGCGATCAGGCCGGATTGATCTGCATGACTAAGCCGGAATGTTTGATCGTACCTCCCCAACTACAGTTTACAGCGGATCGTTTGCTGCACTCTGAGTTCCGCACCGGAACAGCCAACAACGACATCAATGCTATTTACAACATGGCGGCGGTGCCGAACGGGTACAAGGTTAACCACTTCTTGACCGATACCAACGCATGGTTCTTAAAAACCAACGCAGATAACGGCCTGAAGCATTACGTTCGTGAGAAATTGGAAACTGATGTGTTTACCGATTTCACAACGGACAACCTTCTTGCGAAGGCTATCGAGCGGTATTCCTTCGGCTGGTCAAACAGTCGGGCGATGTTCGCTTCTTCTGGCGCAACCTAGTAAGGTTGGGTTTTGGTATGAGAAATAAGGCCATCGCGCCTCAAAAGTGTGGTGGCCTTTTTCATAACAACAGGGTGGAGACTTCCACATGACTACTTTCTTTGACGATCTTCGACAGGGGCGCGCGAACTATGATCGTGCTGTTCCTCCCGCTACGGGCTACGCGGAAGACGAAATTTATGGGGTTCCTCATACTCAGACTTATGCCGAGGAACTTGGTACGGCTTCTACTGCGTTAGCTACGGGCATTTTCTACACCACCACGGGAGGCGCGGCTGGTGCGCACACACTCGCTGGTGCTCTTGTCACGGCTGGCGTGGCTACATTCGATGTCGCTCGCGGTGTTCGGATAACGGCTTCTGTGAACTTATCTACAGTCACCATAACGTTTGAAGGCACGGACACTTGGGGTGCGCCTTTGGTTCATTCTGTTCTTGGGCCAACTGGAAACACGTTAGGAAACGCGGGTAGTTATAGAGATACCTTGTCTGCGTTTAAAACTATTAATACCGCTTCGTCTAACGGGTCTCTTGGCACTACGGCTGTTTATTTTGGCGACAACAATGCTTTTGGGTTTTCGTACAAACTGACAAATGTTGGGAAGTCTCTAGGGCTTTTCGTAGACGGAACCTCTGCAACGACGGCTCCCACAGTGGTAGCCGGTCTTGCCACTACGATCACTCCAGGCGCTACGACTGCTGATGTCCGTGGTACGTGCACGTTGTCTACCACTGACTTGGCCAATGGTGCCAAATACTTTACGATACAAATGATAACTCCCAACTACGGGATTACTGAAGGCAGTGATACGAAAGAAATC
>TARA_R110000765_G_scaffold16474_1_pt1 | contig 15565 bp, 9 predicted proteins | sample TARA_R110000765 | Tara Oceans TARA_R110000765 (sample SAMEA4398168) | marine metagenome | biome: Polar Biome; feature: [MES] marine water layer (ENVO:01000295) within the mesopelagic zone...; material: water (ENVO:00002006), including particulate matter (ENVO:01000060) such as...... | reverse complement strand
ATTTTAAATCCTATTATAAAACAAGTTCAAAAACATATGAACCAGCTAGAGATTATGATAGATGGCGTAAATCAGTTGGAAATGGAGCACGCCTATAGGAAGACACACAAAAAACTCTTCCAAAAGGTGAACCAAATTCTTTTGGACTATAGAACTATAAAAGAAAGAGGTTTTGCGAAATTATCTTCCATACTTAAATCAACAAAACAGAAAAAAGCTTTAGGCAACCCCGATTACCAGGTTAGAACCGTCAATAAAGAAGAAATTAATTCCTAAAAATACTTTCAACAATATCTCAAGAATATAGTAAAGTTAGCGAAAAGTTATATCAAACTTATTTTATTCAATATGAATAGAAAATGTTTAAATATTTAGAAAAGAACAACAATATGAAATTACTGGTTTATAGTGCAAAAGATTTTGAAATTCCTTTTTTAAAAAGTGCCAACAACAATCGTAATGAGGTAACCTATACCAAAAATGCGTTGGACAGTGAAACGGCATTACAAGCTACTGGTTATAATGCTATTTCCATATTTTCAGGAGACGATGCCTCATCAATTGTATTAGAAAAACTTTGGGATTTCGGTGTTCGTTATATCACCCTACGTTCTAGTGGTTATAACAACCTTCATATAAAAACTGCGAAACGTTTTGGGTTTCATGTTGCTAATGCATCAGATTACTCGCCCCATGCTATTGCCGAACATGCAACGGCACTGTTATTGGCGTTGAATCGAAAAATTGTTTTAGCAAATACCCAGGTTCATAAGTATAATTTTTTACAAGATGGCTTATTAGGTTTTAACTTACACGGTAAAACCGTTGGTATTATTGGCACCGGAAGAATAGGTAGTATTATGGCCAAGATTATGCATGGTTTTGGATGTAAAATTCTGGCATATGACCAAGCACCTGATTATGACCTTATTGAGCTTTGCAATGTCACCTATACCCCACTGAACGAGTTATGTGAAGAATCTGATATCATTAGCCTTCACATACCCATGAATTATGAAAACTATTATTTTATCAATAAGGAAAAATTGTCTTTAATGAAAAAAAGTACAATTCTCATAAATACCTCAAGAGGTGAATTGGTAGATACTAAAGCATTAATAGAAGCCTTAGAAGCTAAAAATATTGCCGGGTATGCAACCGATGTATACGAAAAAGAAAAAGGTATTTTCTTTAAGGACCATTCTAAAAATGGAATAAAAGACGAACGTTTAAAGAAATTACTATCTCTCACGAATGTTTTGCTAACACCACATCAAGCTTTTATAACAAAAGAAGCTTTAACCAATATAGCGGAGATAACTTTTGACAATTTGGATAGTTGGTCTCAAGGCCATATCAGTAAGAACGAATTGGGTATGGAATTAATTAATTCTTAATGGTCCAAGAAAGTCACTTATAAACTTTCTTTTTACTCTTTAATCTTGGTCTAAACGAGTACTCTTGATAAGAACGCTTTTTGCCTTTTGTAGCTATTTTTTTATTTCAAATTGGTAACTACCCGAAGTCAATTCTAATACCACTTTATGGTTTTGCATTGGTAAAATTCGAACGCCTTTTGCCTTTTTAATTTTCTTGCCAGCTACGGTAATTTTGTTAACGCTCTCAATAGGCAACCTTAAAGTTGCGGTTGTATTGGCAGGCACGGTAACCATATACTTCCATCCTTCATTTTCCCATTGCCATTCACTTGAGATACGCCCGTACATACTATCATAATATCCCTTTGCAAATGTCATTTCCTTAGTAGGATCAGGAGTAGGTTCTAACACAAAATACTTGAATCCAGGTGTGTTTGGATCGCGTTGAATTCCTAAAGAATAATTATACATCCAAGCGGCAACCGCACCAAATGAGTAATGATTAAAAGAATTCATACTATTATTACCTCCAAATCCATTTTCAACGGTATAGGAATTTAGTCGCTCCCAAATAGTCGTCGCGCCATTTTTTACGGAATACAACCATGAGGGATATGAAGTCTGTTGCAATAATTTATAAGCTACCTCATGCTCGCCATTTTCAGAAAGGGCATGATTAAGGGATGCTGTTCCTATAAAACCGGTCATTAAAGAATATTCAGGTCGCTCTGCGCCAAGTTCATCTTTATTAGGACGTTGAATTGTAGCCACTAAATTGGTGATGACCTTTTCCTTATTCTGATCATTTAGCACATCAAAATTTAAAGGAATCGCATAGGAAGCTTGGGTATCTACAAAATCTCCTGCTTTTTTAGTCATCTCAGGCGGTAATGGGGGGCCAAAACGCATAGATTGATTTCCCAAATGCAGCGTTTTTCCCGTGATTTCATCAAAATAAGTGGCATTTAAGAATTTCTTTCTTTCCTCATATTGATTTCTAAATTTTTCAACATCTGCAGGTTTGTTCAACAGCTCTGCGGCTTCGGCCATTATTTCCAAATCGCGCAAATGATAGACTGTCCAAAACATGGTATCTTCATTTTTATAGCCTTCCGGACTTAACCAATCGCCCAATGGTCCTTCGTTAATAACGCCGGTTTCGGTATCTATTTTTGAATTCAAAAATTCAACATACCGCTTCATGGCATCATAATGTTCGCTAAGTAATGCCAAATCTCTATATTGTTGGTATACCTCCCAAGCGACTATAATACCCGCACTTCCCCAGAGAGTTCCTCCAAATCCGCCACCTACAGGTGCTACATCGGTAAAACGACCATCTTCTCTTTGCACATCGCGCATTGCTAACATATGACGGTCAAGAAATGGAGCTACATTGGCCAAATAGGTTGAGGCTTCTGAAAAAACATTAATATCGCCACTCCAACCCATACGTTCGTTTCTAGCAGGTGTATCGGTTGGGATGGAAAGAAAATTACCTCTTAAGGACCAGGTAATGTTTTCCCATAATTTGTTGACCAATTCATTCGAGGATTCATACTTTGAAGCGATTTCCTTAATAGAACTCACAACCAATCCTTTAACATCTTTCAAAGGAACTGCCTTATCAATTCCTGTAATTTCCAAATACCTGTACCCGTGAAATGTAAACCTGGGTTGAATGGTTTCTTGCCCACCTTTTCTAATATAGATGTCCTGTGTCAATGCCGCCCTTATATTTTCTAACATGACCATTCCCGTATTTTTCTGGTACTCTGATAAATCGGGGTATTTCACCTCTGCATATCGAAGGGTAATGGTATCACCTGCTTGCCCCGGTGGAAGCTCTATTTTAGGGAAACCCACCATATTCTGATTCATGTCATATACAAAAACTCCAGGTCTAACCTCTTCTACATTTACCGGGGTCAGTTCTTTTACAATACTTGCATTCTCCCCTATTTGACCAATAAGCTTTAGGTCTTTATAGTTAAAATCCTGTGTTTGGTATGTATTCCCATCCAATGGAACTTGCACAGCCGATTTCCATGAACTATCATTGTATCCCTTGGCGGACCAATCGTTGATCTCCACATCTTTTCGAGCATCGTAGACTTCCCCCTGAAAAAAGCTGCCATAACGAACAGGACCATCCGTAAACAATTTCCAATCTGCTTCATTGGTTTTAATTATTTGTTCAGAGCCATCAGTATAGGTAATGACCAGTTGTGCCAAAAGCGATTGACGATCACCGAAATAATTCCAATTTTCACCACTGTACGTAATATTTCCGCTCCACCAACCTTCGCCCAACCAGACTCCCCATACATTTTGTCCACCAGAAGAAATTTCACTGGTAACATCATAGGTCTGGTACATTTGCGTTTTATTGTACTGAGTAAGTCCGGGATTAAAATAGTCTTCCCCCACCCGTTTACCATTTAAATACAGTTCATAAATACCACGTGCGGTTATATAGACCCTAGCCTTTGCTATTTCTTTATCTTCCACTGAAAATGCGTTTCTCAAAATGGGTGAAGCGTTCTTACTTGGATCTGCCACTACAAAAATAGGCGCTTCATTTGCAGATAATTGATACCCACTTTCGGTGACACTAAAATTTGGGAGCGATGTAATCGCTGAAGTAAAAATACCATCGTACTCATTTTTTTTTAAATCTTCATTAAAAAGCGCATTTGATGGTTCCCGAAAATTCTTGATTTGAACATCTGAAAAAGTTGCTTTTTGACCAGCCGCTACATAAAACCCAATATCTGCCACCATAGGAAAGCTGATATAGTCATTTCCTTTACCTACAGGATTTAAGTTAAAACCGACCTTACCTCTTGGAGGTGGCAGGGAATCGTCGTTACCAGAAATTTTATGCTCATTTGAAGTGCCATTAAGAAACACTTCAAAAAGACCAAAGTTACATTCCGTATAAAAAGTATGTTTGTTGTATTTATTCCCTTGATTAATAAGCGCTAAAGGAATATCATAACTTTTGAAAGCTTTGGTATTACTATCTTCTGGTGTATACCCCACTCGATATACATTAAATATCGCCAAACCATTTTCTGTACCATCAACTTTAGAGATATCCAATTCAAATCGAATATAGCTTTGGTCCTTACCTACCTCAGCCCCTTGTATATTCATATTCCGATTCATTAAACGGGTATCGTTTGCACCGAAGACAAAAGATGCCTTGCTACTATTTGTTTTCTTATCCAAGTGCAGACCGTATTCCATTTTAAATACAGATAGGTAATGTGAGTACAATACCAAATCCTCATCTGAACCACCAATCCACTGAGCACCATTCCATTGATTGGAATTAGGGTCGGCATCCATTAATCCCGTTTCAAACCAAGACTTTTTTGAACTAAGCTTACCTTCCTCGTCCCAAACCTTCACTTCCCAAGTATACCGTGTTGTTGGTTCTAAATCTTGACCATCGTAGGCTATCGCCAAAGAATTTCCATTTTCTATTTTACCTGAATCCCAAGTAATCGTATTGGACTCATCTACCACTGTAATTTGATAAGCAGTCTGCATTTGTCCTTTTTTACTTAGGTCGGTTTCCATTTGCCAACTAAAACGCGGAGTACCAATATCAATACCTAATGGTTGTATCTGGTATTCGGTTTGAAGGTGTTGAATGGTTGACTGCGACCAGCCAAATGAGAAATATAAAATGCAAACTACTTGTAAAAATTTAGAATTGAGAAGATTGGTTTTCATAGCTTATTACATTTGTTTTGGATGGCATTAATTTCAACCAATAACAATAATAAGAAACAACTTTGAAAATACTATTCTGAACTGTTATGGTTGTTTAAAAAAAGACTAAAGCGATTTTCGTTGAATTACATAGAATGGATTCGCCAATTCTAGTTTTTTATGTTCTAAAATTAGATTTGCGGCCTGCGCACCTAAATTGTAGAAATCTGTTGAAATTACGGTTATCCCATCCGCCAAAACTTCCTTAAGAATAGTGTCATTATATGAAATAATACCAACGTCATTCCCCAAAACGAAATTTGATGTCTTTATTTTTTTAAGTAAGATAACTAAATCGTCTTCCTTTAAATTAATATAAACTGTATTGGGTTGTATGATTTCAGTTTCCATATTATTTACGTTGGAAAAATCGTATAAGTATTCTCCACAAAATCTTTGAAAACCTTTTTTTATCTCCTTTGGCTGGTACGTCTTATAACCAAGAATTAACTTAATCTGTTTATATTTTTTCAATAAAGGATTGAGTTCTATTAGTGCAGAGTAGATGTCATTTTCAAAATCTTGGTACACTGTTGCCACTGAATCACCTAAACCGTCTAACTTTTTATCTAACACTATAAGTTTGTTTAATGGAATTTCATTGGTCAAAAAGGGAACCAAATCATCTCCACCTTCGTCAAAATGTGGAATGATTACATAATGCGTGTAATCTCTAGATTTACTGGTCTTTATTAATTCTTTGAAATGCCTATAATTATTCTCATAAATAAAAAAATCAACAGTAGCATTTTCTCCAATGGTTTTAGCAAATGAATCGTAAATCAACTTTTTATGTGCACTTAGCTTATTAAACAATAAAAATACCCTTGCCTTTAATTTTAATCGATCATTCTTAATATAATATCCTTTGCCAGGAACTGAATCGATTATTTTTCTAGTCTTCAAATCATCATAAGCACGTACAATAGTATCCCTTGAAATATCAAATTGATTAAGCAATTGATTTACAGATGGTAATTTGTCATTAAGCTTAATCTGGCCATTTTCTATTCCTGTCAATATTGAATTTATAATCTGCTTATATTTAGGAATTTTGGAATGTTCATTAATCTCAATTAATTTCAGCATACGACGAAGATTTGTGATAGTACCTAACAGTACAGAACACTTATTTGATTGTCAATGTATATGTTTGAGGTAATAATATCCGAAAATAAGTAGAAATATGAATTCAAAGACCTTTAAACATGTAGATTTCCTGTGGGACCAAAAGAAAGCAGATGCATTGGGAGACGATCAGGTTGCTCTTTTTCTATATCGATCCAACATTTTAGGCGCCGATTTACGGATTACCAACTATGGTGGCGGAAACACAAGTTGTAAAACCATTGAAAAAGACCCTTTGACCAATGAAGATGTAGAAGTTATGTGGATCAAAGGGTCAGGTGGCGATATTGGCACCTTGACCAAAGCAGGAATTGCAGGTTTATATACAGAAAGACTTCGTAATCTTAAGAATGTCTATGGAGGCCTGCAGGATGAAGACCGTATGGTAGGTCTTTTTAACCATTGCATCTATGATTTGGACAGCAAAGCGCCATCCATTGATACACCATTACACGGTTTACTTCCTTTTAAGCACATTGATCATTTGCATCCAGATGCTTTAATCGCTGTTGCAGCGGCCAAGGATAGTAAAAAGGTGACCAAAGAGATTTGGGGAGATACCATGGGCTGGGTACCATGGCAACGCCCAGGTTTTGACCTAGGTCTACAACTCGAAAAATGTTTGAACGATAATCCTGGTATTCGAGGAATCGTTTTGGGCAGTCACGGTCTTTTTACTTGGGGAGATACGTCTTACGAATCGTATATCAATAGTTTGGAGGTCATTGAGATGGCTTCTGAATATATTGAAAAGAAAATAGTAGAAAAAGGAAGTGTTTTTGGTGGAGAAAAACTAAAGAGCCTACCAAAGGAAGGTCGCTTGGAAAAAGCTGCACAGCTAATGCCAATGCTTAGGGGGTTATGTTCTTCTGAGGATAGAATGATTGGTCATTTCAACGATAGCGATGTTGTTTTACAATACATCAATAGTAATGATCTGGAACGATTGGCACCCATGGGCACTTCTTGCCCTGATCACTTTTTACGTACTAAAATTCAACCTTTGATATTAAATTTAGGTACAGATGCAGATGCCAGTGATACCGAAACCATTCTAAAAAAAGTAAAGCCGTCGTTTGAACAATACCGTCAAGAATACAAAGACTATTATGAAACCTGTAAAAAAGGCAATAGTCCCGCTATGCGTGACCCTAACCCCGTTATCATTATTTATCCGGGTGTTGGTATGTTCAGTTTTGCAAAAAACAAGCAGACTGCCAGAGTTGCAAATGAATTTTATGTAAACGCCATTAACGTAATGCGCGGTGCAGAGGCCATGACAGAGTATACTTCCTTGCCTAGACAGGAAGCTTTTGATATTGAATATTGGTTGTTGGAAGAGGCAAAATTACAGCGCATGCCAAAAGAAAAGCCATTGTCTAGAAAAGTGGCTCTTATCACGGGAGCTGGAGGCGGCATTGGTAAGGCTATCGCAGATAAATTGGCTTCAGAAGGGGCGAATGTGGTATTGACCGATATTGCAGAAGATAGATTAAAAGAGGCTCTTGCCACCTATCCTGGGGATACGGCAAGTTATGCCATCTGTGATGTTACAAAAACTGAATCGATTACCACTGCCTATAAAAAAGCATGTCTAGATTTTGGAGGTGTTGACATTGTTGTACACAGTGCCGGATTAGCAATTTCTAAACCTTTAGAGGAAACTACTGAAAAGGATTGGGACATTTTACAGAATGTTCTAGTAAAAGGTCAATTCGAATTGGCTAAACAAGCCGTTGGGATTATGCGTCGGCAGGATTTAGGTGGGGATATCATCCACATAGCCAGTAAAAACGGATTGGTTTCTGGGCCAAATAATGTAGCGTACGGAACTGCAAAAGCAGCACAGCAACACATGACAAGATTATTAGCAGCTGAATTGGGCGGTGATCATATTCGTGTGAATACTGTAAATCCGGATGGTGTTATCGTAGGTAGTAAAATTTGGGAAGGCGATTGGGCAGAAGGTCGTGCTAAAGCCTATGGTATTACGGTCGAGGAATTACCGGCACATTATGCCAAAAGAAATTTATTGAATGAAATTATTTATCCTGCCGATATTGCCAATGGTGTTTTTGCCTTGGTTGGTATTTTGGATAAATCTACAGGTAATATTATCAATGTAGATGGCGGCATGGCAAACGCCTTTGTCCGATAATACTTGAAACAATTTAAGCTAACTTCAAAAAAGATGAAAAAAATAACATTCATACTTATATTATCTCTCGCAATAGGTTGCAAACAAGCTCCTAGTCAAGACAAAGTTGTTGATAATTCTCCGAATACTTCAGGTGACCAAGGTGGACCAACAGCCTATTTTGCCAAATTACAGGCCGATGCCATACAGGAAGCCTTTGAAGGCATTACTACGGATAAAGGTAAAGAAACGGGGCTATTCCCGATACGAACCACAGGGGTGAGCACCCAGCCAATAAAAGAGGCCGCGGAACAATTTTTGAAAGCGATGAGCTTATCTCAAAAAGAACGGGCATCGTATGCTATTGATGATGATGAATGGCGAAAATGGTGTAATGTTGACAACGGCATTTATATTAGACAAGGGGTAAGTTTAAAAGAGATGGACTCGCTTCAAAAAAGTATGGCCTTTAATTTAATGCAAACCTCTTTGAGTGCCAAAGGGCTTACCTTGAGCAAGGATATTATGAAAACGGACCAGACTTTGAAAGAACTTAACAACGGGTCTGATGCCTACAATGAAGAACTATATTGGTTTACTTTTATGGGAACACCTTCAAATACGGAACCTTGGGGTTGGCAATTAGATGGTCACCATTTGGTCATCAACTATTTTATATTAGGAGACCAAGTGGTCATGTCGCCCGTATTCATGGGAGGGGAACCAATTATCACGTCATCTGGCAAATACAAAGGGAATTCCATTTTTCAAGATGAGCAAAATTTAGGTTTAGCGCTAATGCAATCCTTTAGTGCCGCACAGCAAAAAGAAGCTACGCTTTCCATGACCAAAGAAAGAGATGTGGCAAAAGCGGAGGCTTTCAAGGACAATGCGATCATTAACTATGAGGGATTACCCATTTCTAAATTAACCGAATCCCAAAAAGAAGCGCTTTTACAATTAACGGCACAGTATATCAATAATATTAGGGAAGGTCATCAACAGATTAAAATGGAAGAAATAAAAGCGCATCTTGATAACACTTGGTTCGCTTGGGTGGGCTCTACTGAAGATGACGCCGTATTTTATTACCGAATTCATAGTCCTGTTGTTTTGATAGAATTTGACCATCAAAAGGCCGTAGGGGTGCCCCATGACAAAAATAGCGGCCCTACTAGAAATCATATTCATACCGTGGTGAGAACGCCAAATGGAAATGACTATGGAAAGGATTTATTAAAACAACATTTGAAAGAACATCATCATTAATTACTATCGTATTGACTTATAAATTTACTGTTACTTAAATTCAGATGAGAATTAACAAACAACATATAGCGGATGAAAATAAAAATTCATCTGAAAACCATAAAGACGGTTTCGACTTTTTATCCCATCAGTTAGATAAGCAAGATAAAGATGTGAATGCGATTCTTCGAAAATTGGCCGATTTTCAAGTAGCTATACCCAGTTGGGCATTGGGTGCAGGTGGTACCCGTTTTGGTCGGTTTTCCTATTTTGGAGAACCATCTACTTTGGAACAAAAAATTGATGACGTAGGTGTTTTACATGCACTTACCAAAACGGCAGGCGCAATTTCATTACATATTCCTTGGGATATTCCACAAGATTATGATGCAATAAAAGAACGAGCAAAAATTAACGGATTAGTTTTTGACGCGGTAAATTCAAATACGTTTCAAGATCAAAAAGATGCAAAAGAAAGTTATCGTTTTGGTTCATTGTCAAATTTAAATGCGTCGGCACGAGAACAGGCCATTCAACATAACATTGACGTCATTAATATAGGTGAAAAATTGGGCTCTAAAAGTTTAACTGTGTGGTTGGCCGATGGCGCAAACTTTGCAGGTCAACGCAATTTTCAATCTTCATTGATTCATGCAGAAAATAGCCTTAAAAGCATCTATTCAGAATTACCTGATGATTGGAAAATGTTCATCGAGTATAAACCTTATGAACCTAATTTTTATAGTACTGTAATACAAGATTGGGGAACTTCGTTTATGTTGGCCAACGCTTGCGGTGAAAAGGCATACACCTTAGTAGATTTAGGGCACCACTTACCCAATACTAATATTGAACAAATAGTTTCTACCTTAATGCTAAAAGGAAAATTAGGAGGTTTCCATTTTAATGACAGCAAATATGGTGATGATGATAGTACAGTTGGTAGTGTAAAACCCTATGCCCTATTCTTGATTTTCAACGAATTGGTATACGGAATGGAAAATAATCCTCAGAATCCAGATCTAGCATGGATGATTGATGCAAGTCACAATATCAAGGATCCTTTGGAAGATTTATTACAATCTTTGGAGGCAATACAAGAAGCTTACGCCAAAGCACTATTGGTAGATCAAGAAGAATTAAAAGCGGCCCAAGAAAGAAACGATGTGACACTGTGCCAAGAAATTATGCAGAATGCATACCGAACCGATGTTCGACCTCTATTAGCACAGGCAAGAGCATTATCAGGTGGCGTAATAAACCCTTTAAAATCATATCGCTCCTTAAGAATTCGAGAAGGATTGATTAAAGAAAGAGGTATGAATTCTGTTGCTACAGGTTTATAACAAATGAAGAAGGTAACCGCCATATTCGATATAGGAAAGACAAACAAAAAGTTCTTTCTTTTTGATGCTGATTATCAAGAAGTGTATAGAGAATATACTACTTTCGATACTATTGTCGATGAGGACGGTCACCCAACTGAAGATTTAAAATCCCTTCAAAATTGGTTAAAAAGTGTCTTTGATAGGATATTAAAATCAGACAAATACAATATTAAGGCCATCAATTTTTCCACCTATGGGGCTAGTTTTGTCCACCTAGATGATAACGGCGATGTGGTAACTCCACTTTACAACTATACCAAACCTTTAGATTCAAAAATTACTAGTTCGTTTTATGATAAATATGGACCTGAAGAAGATATGGCAGTGTCTACGGGTTCCTCAAATGACGGCATGCTTAATTCTGGTATGCAATTATATTGGCTGAAACATGCTAAACCTGAAGTGTTCAAAAAAATAAGATATTCGCTACATCTACCACAATATATCAGCTATATATTTACTGGTATACCTATCAGTGAATATACCAGTATCGGTTGCCATACGGCTTTATGGGATTTTTCAAAAAAAGACTACCACACCTGGGTTTATGCCGAAGGCTTTCATGAAATTTTACCTCCAATTGTGTCGACCGAGACCAGCATCAACATGAACTATAATGGCAAGCGCATAAAAATAGGCGTGGGTATTCATGATAGTTCTGCAGCACTTTTGCCTTATGTAAGAAGTATAAAAAAGAAATTTATTCTTGTTTCTACAGGTACATGGAGTATTGCCTTAAATCCTTTTTCAGACCATTTGCTTACGAAAGATGACATCGCAAACAATTGCATCAACTACATGCGCATAAACGGCAAGCCGGTAAAATCGGCACGCTTATTTTTAGGGAAAGAGTATACGATTCAGGTAAAAAAATTATCCGATTATTTTAAGGTTTCTGAAGATTACCATAAGTCCATAAAATTTGATTACAATACCTATTTTGAAATTTTACAGAACATGAAACCTATCTTTAGGTGGGAAGGTATTGTAACCGAAACCATGCCCAAAGAAACGAAGATTATTTACGATAATTTTGTACATGCCTATCATCATTTAATGATTGAGTTGGTATGGTTACAGGTAGACAGCATAAAAGTAGCAACAGGTGACGATAATATAGAAAAGCTTTATATTGATGGTGGTTTCAGTGATAATGATGTATACATAAAATTATTGACGCATTATTTGAGAAATATGGAATTACGTACAACCGATTCTTCACTTGGTTCAGCTTTAGGAGCGGCCATAGCGATTTCGGATAGTAAGTTGAATTCCAAGTTTTTGAAAAAAAATTACAGTTTAAAAAAACACGTACCGTTCATTATAAAATAAGAAAGTAGCTATGGCAATGAGTTTCAATTCTGATTATCCATCCGTAGATGATTTACGATTAAAGGCAAAAAAGAGAATACCCAAATTTGCTTTTGAGTATTTAGATGGTGGCTGTAATGAAGATGTTAGCCTTGGCCGAAATACTTCAGAAATAAGAAAGGTACAGCTTCAACCCCGTTATTTAAGAAATTACGGTACTAGCTCTATAAAGACCAAGGTATTGGGAATGGAATTCGATGCTCCGTTCGGCATAGCCCCAGTTGGATTACAAGGTTTAATGTGGCCGAACACTCCAGCTATATTGGCCAAAGCGGCCTATAACCATAATATACCCTTTATACTGAGTACGGTTACTACTATGGATATCGAAAAAGCTAGTGAACTTACTGAAGGTAATGCTTGGTTTCAATTATATAATCCGGTAGACGATACCATTCGTGATAGTATTATCGACCGTGCCGAAGCAGCAGGTTGCCCCGTATTAGTATTGTTATGTGACGTACCCACTTTTGGATATCGCCCACGTGATTTTAGAAATGGATTGGCCTTGCCGCCAAAAATGACCGCTTCCAATATCCTTCAAATTTTAGGAAAACCAGCTTGGGCCTATAATACCCTAAAATATGGCCAACCTACTTTTGAAACCTTAAAACCGTATACACCTGAAGGTCTTAACCTTCGTCAATTAGGCGCATTTATGGACAAGACCTTTTCTGGTCGATTGAACGAAGAAAAGATTAAGCCAATACGTGATAAATGGAAAGGGAAATTAGTTTTGAAAGGTGTGGCCTCTGAACAAGACACACAGGATGCGATACGAATGGGGTTTGACGGCATCATCGTATCCAACCATGGTGGCAGACAGTTAGATGCAGCACAATCTACCATAAACTCACTTCAGGAAATTACAGCAAAATATAGTGACCAAATTGAAATTATGATGGACAGCGGACTTCGTTCAGGCCCAGATATAGCACGTGCCATGGCTAGTGGGGCAAAATTTACTTTTATGGGCCGTTCTTTTGTCTATGGTACCGGTGCCTTAGGAAATAAAGGTGGAGACCACACTATTGGCATGTTAAAAACCCAATTTAAGCAAGTCATGGACCAACTGTGCTGTGAACGTGTTGAGGACTTACATAAGCATCTAATAAAGCAATAACCAACCATACGTTTATTATGAGCCAATTCAATATAGAAGAAGAAATAGAGGAAATTGCCGGTGGTGAATTTGAAAGACAACCCGTACCAAAATCAAGCCTTAAAAGTTGGAAAAGCTTTCTTGGAATGTATGCTGGTGAACATGCTGCAGGCACAGAATTTGTTATAGGGCCGTTGTTTTTAACTACAGGTGTTAGTGCTTTTGATTTGATTATTGGATTATTATTAGGGAATTTAATGGCCGTTTTTAGCTGGCGCTTCTTGACTTCAGAAATTGCTGTAAAGAGAAGACTTACCCTGTATTATCAATTGGAAAAAATATGCGGTAAAAAATTAGTAATCGGGTATAACTTGGCTAATGGTATCTTATTCTGCTTTTTGGCTGGGGCCATGATTACGGTTTCTGCTACTGCTGTGGGAATTCCGTTTGATATGGAAATGCCTAAACTAACCGACACAATGCCTAATGGTGCTACATGGATAATTATTGTAGTGGCTATTGGTGCGATCATTTCGTTGATAGCCTCCAAAGGATATGAAACGGTTTCTAAAGCAGCGAATTGGATGTCTCCTGTAATAGTTTTGGCTTTTGTTGCCTGTGGTGTAGTAGCATTACAGCAATTGGGCGTAGGTAGTTTTAAAGATTTTTGGAATATCTGGGGAGAAGGTAGCGAACCGTTCCCTGGTCAGATAAAATATACGTTTTGGCATGTGTTCTTTTGGTCTTGGTTTGCCAATGCCGCAATGCATATCGGCATGTCTGACCTTTCTGTTTTTCGTTTTGCAAAAAAAGCGAGTTCTGGATGGACAACAGCTGCTGGTATGTATGTAGGTCACTATATGGCATGGATTGCAGCAGCATTATTGTATGCCGTCTATGTACAATCTCCAGAGGCACAAGCCTTATTGGCTCAAGGCCAAGCACCTAATGTTGCACCTGGTCCATTGGCCTATAATGCGATAGGTGTTTTTGGAATTATTGCAGTGGTGTTGGCAGGCTGGACAACCGCTAACCCAACTATTTATAGAGCTGGACTCGCTTTTCAGGCTATTATACCAAAAGCATCTACCTTTTGGGTGACCATTTTAGCAGGTTCTATTGCAACAATTGCAGGTTTATTTCCTGCCTTTGCCATGAAATTATTGGATTTTGTAGCGCTCTACGGATTTATATTAGCTCCTGTTGGCGCTGTTATCGTATTTGAACATTTTTTCCATAAGCAAGCAGGCATCGCTCAGAACTATGCTGAATTGGCAAATATAAAATTCAATAAATCGGTTTTATTGGCTTGGGCAATTAGCTTCGGACTCTTCTATTTTATATCGGTTCAATTCGATGTTTTTCTTTCTTTTGTAACATTGCCTGCCTGGTTATTATGCGGCGTATTATTCTTAGTTTTTAGTAAATATTCTCAAAAGAAAGTATACCTCAAAATATAAACTGCACCTATTTCATAGGTCAATAATAAATTATTTACGCCCATTATACTCAATGTTATAATGCTATTGGATTCAATTAACTCTTTTATTCTAAAATTCTGTAGGTTTATGCAACACTGTTTATTTTGGAGACCATTCCCTATTAACAATTAAACAGTCTCCATACTTTTTAAATTTACCCTGTTATAATTAGATACAAAAAATATCGTAAATATGAATGGATATAGTATCTTGAACAAACGCTCTAAGGGCTAATTTACATCCCTATTAGAAATGTTGACTCCGCCTCCTTTACTATAAAATGTTTGCTTAAAAAGAGGTTATTAGGAAAATTAATTTAAAATTGTTAAGAATTGAGTTTAGAAAACACATGGAGATGGTACGGGCCAAATGACCCAGTTTCACTACAAGATATAAGACAAGCAGGTGCCACGGGTGTCGTTAGTGCTTTACACCATATACCAAATGGAATGGTTTGGTCAATAGAAGAAATTACAGAACGTAAAAAAATAATTGAGTCGTCTGGTCTTACTTGGTCTGTGGTAGAAAGCGTTCCTATTCATGAAGAT
>TARA_R110000765_G_scaffold93245_1_pt1 | contig 15569 bp, 31 predicted proteins | sample TARA_R110000765 | Tara Oceans TARA_R110000765 (sample SAMEA4398168) | marine metagenome | biome: Polar Biome; feature: [MES] marine water layer (ENVO:01000295) within the mesopelagic zone...; material: water (ENVO:00002006), including particulate matter (ENVO:01000060) such as...... | reverse complement strand
AATAAAAATATGTTTATAGTAGATAAAGAAACACAAAAAAAACGATTAGCAATTTGTAAAAAATGCGATAAGCGTTCCAATAAATTTTTAGGATTGTTTAATTATGATTCGTGTTCACTTTGCAAGTGTTTGTTAAAAGCAAAAACAAGTGTCACAAAAGAATTCGACGGCAAGTGTCCGTTGGGAAAATGGTAAAACTAACATTAGATTGTTAAAAAAAAATTGCATTTATGCCTATTCCAATATATAAAAAAACTATTTTTGACGTTATGGAAAACAAAGACGACGAAAACGCGGCAAAATTCGATTCAATAGATCGTCAAGCGGTTGAAAATTTAATGGTTCAATTTATTCAAAATAAAGACGCACGCGGGCAATGGAAAATTCCAAGGAAGGAAGGTTTGGAATTATTGGTTTATTTTAGAAAATACATTGATCCAAACGTTCGGGACAACATTTTTGGTTGCGGTGGTTGTGCAAAAAAAATGGTTGAATATATGTTTATGATTTATAAAAAATGGCAAAACCAAACAAAATAAAATTTGTTGTCGATTTTATCGACATTATTTGGGACGAAGTGCAAACGCGTTTCGGTGAACACGCAACACCAAAAGACGTTGTTTATCATTTAGTCGAAAAAGGTTTATGCGAACCAACACGCGTTCGAAATTATTTAATCATTTGCGATTTCGACACTATATTAAGACAAAACAACGGCCACGTAACACATACTTTTATGGATTTATCCATTAAATATGACTTGTCAGACAGACAAATACAAGGAATTGTCTATAAATACCGGCCAAAATTCACCAAAAACGAAACAATTTTGGGTGATTATAAGTTAAAAATCAAAGAAAAACGCAAAAAAGCCAATATAAATCGGGCTTTATATCGTTAATTCACTAGGTTAAAAGCAAAAAAAGTTTAAAAAAGTAAAAGAAAGTTTGATTTTTCCATTGTCAAACAAACATTTAATGTATCTTTACATCAGAAATAAGGGACAAACATTTATTACAAACCAAAAAAAACCAATTATGAATGTATTAAGTTTATTTGATGGTATGAGTTGCGGGCAAATAGCATTAGATCGTGCTGGAATAAAAGTAGATAATTACTTTTCAAGTGAGATAAAGACACACGCTATTAAAGTAACACAACACAATTACCCAAATACAAAACAACTTGGAGATATTACAAAACTAAAAGGTTACGATTTACCAAAGATTGATTTATTAATAGGCGGCAGTCCTTGCCAAGACTTTAGCCAAGCTAACAGAAAAAGAGAAGGGTTGAAAGGGGTTAAGAGTGGTTTGTTTTATGAGTATTTAAGATTGCTAAAAGAAACAAAACCAAAGTATTTTTTACTTGAAAATGTAAAAATGAAAAAGGAACAACAGGATGTTATAAGTGAAATATTAGGAGTTGAACCAATTAACATAAATAGTAAATTTATTTCAGCTGGAATGAGAAACCGACTATATTGGACAAACATACCAAATGTAACACAACCAAAGAAAGTAGATGTAAAATTAAAAGACATATTAACAAGTGGCTACACTACAAAAGAAAAAGCTTTTTGTTTATTGGAAAGTGAAAGCAGGCCGCACAAAACTAATTGGAAAAGGTTTAGGAGATGGAGAAAAAAAGGGTTTGTAAATATAGTTTTTGAAACACCTGATTTGAATTTATTTAAAAACAGAATATTAAACCAAACCGAATTGGAGAGATTACAAACCTTACCAGATGGCTATACTAGTATATTAAATAGAAATGATGCAGCTAGTTTAATTGGAGATGGTTGGACTGTAGATATCATAGCTCATATATTTAAAAATATAAAAAAATAAAAATTATGAATGTATTAAGTTTATTTGACGGAATGAGTTGTGGGCAAATCGCTTTAAAAAAATTAGGAATAAAAGTGGATAATTATTTTGCAAGTGAAATAAAAAAACACGCAATTGAAGTGACACAACATAATTTTCCAAAAACAAAACAATTGGGTGACGTTACGAAAATAAATGGTTTTGATTTACCAAAAATTGATTTATTAATTGGCGGTTCACCTTGTCAAGATTTCAGCCGAGCGAATAAAGAACGTAAAGGGGTTAAAGGTTCGAAGTCAAGTTTGTTTTTTGAATATTTAAGATTATTAAAGGAATGCAAACCGAAATATTTTTTACTAGAAAACGTTGTAATGTCAGATTACAATTATTGGTTTATTTGCAATAAATTAAATTGTGAACCCGTCAGAATTTGCGGTTCTTTAGTTAGTGGGGCATTGCGTGATCGTTTATATTGGACAAACATTCCGCCATTTAGTTATGATTTAACCGGCAGATTAATAAGTAATATCCCACAACCAAAAGATGAAAAAATTTACTTACAAAATGTTATTGATTCCGGAATTGCTAAAAAAAGGAAACATTCGTGTTTAAATACAACGTCCGGTGTTGGTGGAACACAACGATATTTAAAACACCGAAACAACACAACGGGAATGATTACTTTAATTTATGAAGACAATGAAGTGAGAACGATAAACCAAAATGAATTGGAAAAATTACACAATATTCCGGAAGGATATACGGAAATTTTAAATCAAAGGAAGGCCGGTGATTTAATCGGTGACGGGTGGACGATTGACGTTGTGACGCATATTTTTAAAAACATAAAATAACAATTATTTTTATTCCAATATTTTCGTAAAATAAAGATTTAACACTTTTATTTTTGTCGCAATGAAAAATTGGTTTGAAATACAAAACAACGCGGAATCAGAAACCGCCGACGTTTACATTTATTCGGAAGTTGGCGGACACGACGTGAACGCAAAAACATTTATTGACGAATTAAAAACAATCAAAGACAAAAATATTGACGTCCACATTAATTCATTAGGTGGTTCGGTTTTTGACGGATTGGCAATTTACAACGCATTAAAAAATCATTCGAAAAAAGTAACAACGAAAGTTGAGGGAATCGCGGCGTCGATTGCGTCAGTTATTGCAATGGCGGGTGATAAAATAGAAATGGCGGAAAATTCTTTATTTATGATTCACAATCCATTTGCAAGTGCGGGCGGTGACGCAAACGAATTAAGAAAAACGGCAAACATTTTGGATAAAATCAGAAATGAAATTGCAGAAATTTACGCGTCAAAATCAAATCAAACTTCGGATCATTATATTAATTTAATGAATGTTGAAACTTGGTTTAATTCCGAAGAAACAATGGAATTGGGTTTAATTAATGGAATCACACAACCATTAAAAATCGAAAACAATTATGACGTTTCAAAGTTTCAAAATATTACAAGCGAAAAAATAAACACTATTATTAATAAATCAAAACAAATTGTTATGGCAGAAGAAACAAAAGAAGTTGTTGAAATAAAAGAAATTTCAAACGACGCAAGTTTACTTGGAAAAATCAAGTCAATGTTGGGTGTTAAGAACGAACACGAAGAAGGACACGAAGAAGGCACACCGGCAGAGGACGCGGATTGGGCGGTTACTTATGAAGAATTAAAATCAAGAGTTGACAACCTAGAAAACGCGATTCACGACATTGAAGAAAAAATGGGAATGGCAGAAGGTGAAAAAGAAAATGCTATTGAAGACGCGGAAAACAAAGCAAAAGAATTAGAGGTTGCAAACAAAACAATTGAAAATAAATCAATTGAAATTTCTAAATTGAAAGCGGGAAAAACGGACGTTACACCAAATTCAGATCCAAGCGTTATTGACAATTCGGTTGTTGATCCAAACGCTGCATTTTTCAATGCAATGGTTTCGACGTTAAAAAGAAAAGCATAATAATAATAATTAATAAATAATCATAAAAAAATAAAATTATGGCAAATGTAGCATTAGACAATATCGCGGCAACTTATAGTGGCGCAAATTTTAATGAATTGTTTTTAGAACCAATCTTTAGGGATTCGGATTTAATGCAATTTAGAGTTATCCCAAACGTAAAATTCAAAATGAATCTTTACACGGCGGACGCATTATCTTGTATAGTTAAGAAATACACAACGTGCGGTGGCGCGGAAAGTGGTGATTTCAACGTGAATGACAAAGTAATTACGGCGGGAAGAATGAGGGTTGCGGTTTCACAATGTCAAGACGCATTTTTTGGGACGTATCTTGAAGAATCATTTAGAAATGGCGTTAACGTTATGAATTTAGAAGGAACGGCGTTAATGGACACAATTTTACAAAATGTTAGAAACGGAATTGCGGAAGACGTTGTTCGTTTGGCGTGGTTTGGTGATACGGCGGCGGCTGCGGGTGCAAACAAGGATTGTTACGATTCAACGGACGGGTGGTGGAAACTATTTATTGCGGACGCGGTTATTAATGCAAGAAAAACGGCAATCGCAAATTCCGGTGCATTTGCTACGGGTGACGGGCTTATTGCTTTACGTGCAATGTATGCGGCAGCACCAAGCGCATTACAAGGAGTTGCAACAAACGACAAAGCGTATTACGTTTCAAGATTAATTTATGACGATTATATGACGTCACTTGAAGATTTAGGAAATGCGGAAGGATTTTCACAATTAGTTGACGGATCAATGAAATTATACTTTAGAGGAATCGAGGTAATTCCAATGTATATTTGGGACGTTGCGACGGCGCAATTAGCATTAGCGGACGACGTTCGTGCGGCATACGTTGCAAAACAAAATTTAGCGGTTGGAACGGACACAAACGATCTGGAAGGCGAAATGAAAATGTTTTATGACGATTTAACGGAGAAAGTTTACGTTCGTGCATACTTCAAATTAGGATTCCAATTTTTACACGATTCATTAGTGCAAATAGGTTACTAATTAAAATAAATAATAATAAAATAAAAATATAAAATTATGAGTATTACAACGGGACATAATGTTATTTGCTGCGATAGAAATAGACGTGGGGGATTAAAAACAATTTATTTAGGAAACACGGACGATATTACGTCGTTCACACTTGACGCGGCGGCCGGTTCACACGGATACACGGCAGTTACAATGACGGGTGCGGCGGTTTTCTTCAAATGGGAATTTGACAGAGGAAGCGCGGGTTTCACGGCGTCAGCAACAAGGGAAAACGGATCTACAATGATTGAAGTTTCTTTGGAATTTTATATTCCTAAAGTAACGGGAGTTGTTAACCACGATTTAATGGAATTAGTTACAAGTTGTGGAATTACGGCAATTGTTGAAACTTACGCGGACGATTGCGCAACACCGGCTTTGACTTATAAATTCGTTTTAGGTTGGGACGAAATATTTGAAGAAACGGCATATATGGAATTTACAAGTGGTGAAGAAACAACGGGTGTTGGGCTGCAAGACGCAAACGGAACGGCAATTGTTATTTCTACACAACAAGGAGAATACCCAAGAGAATTCACGGGAACGATTCCGGTTTAATATTTAACGCTAGAATATAGGTTTCAAATTCGATTTGAATTAAAATTAAATTGGGGACATTTAAAAGTGTCCCCATTTTTTTTTGACACAATGAAATTTTATTGTATTTTAGCAAAACGATTTATTAATTATTTAAAATAATAAAATGGCAAAATACAAATTACACAAAGACGTTGCGGGTGCAAAATCATTTCGTTACAACGGCAATAAATACGAAACAAATTCGATTGATCAAAAACTTTTGAAAAAATTATTTAAAGACGGATTCGAGTATGTGAACGAAATAAAAGAACCTAAAAAAACCGCAAAAAATGAGCAAAAGGAAAACAACGAATCAAACGATTAATTCGGCCGCGAAAAAAGTTGGATTTACAAAGTTCGATATTTTCAATTTAGGAGTTCCGGACAAAATCCGTGAAAACGTAGATTTAAAAACAATTCGAACACCATTTATTCCAAGTGGTGAAGACAATTTATTTCCACAATTTTTGGCAGAAGTTGCGCGACAATCGCCAACGCACCGATCAATCCTAGCACAAAAGAAAATTTTGAGTATGGGAAAAAACTTTGTGTCCGAAAATTTAGCCGTCGAAGAATTTATTGCAGACGTCAACACGGGTGATTCAATGCGTGAGGTTTACGGACGAATTATCAATGATTATTATACGTTTGGAAATGCTTATATGCAAATTGTTAGACACGAAGGCGGAATAAATTTATTTCATATTGACGCAACAAAATGTCGAGTTTCAAAGGATCAAAAACATATTTACATTCACCCCGATTGGGCAAAGTATGGAACGACAAAAGAAGACACGGCAATCGTTCCCGTTTATCCGGATTTTGAAAAAAACACTTCAATCGTTCAATTTAAAGATTACGAACCGACGTTTAATTATTACGGATTGCCGGATTTTGTGGCCGCTATGTCTTGGTTGGCTATTGATTGGGAATTGCAAACTTATAATGAATCAAAGTTTAAAAATAATTTTACACCAAGCGCCATTGTTGAAATAAACGGCGATATGGGCGAAGAAGAAGCCGAAAAATTAGTTAAGGACGCGCAAGCAAAATGGACGGGCAAAGGTAACAATTCAAAGATTTTATTTTTAGTTAAGAACGGCGACACGTCACCGGCAAACGTTACATTAATAAAAGACGGATCGGACGGATCGTTTATGGAATTACAATCATTAACAAGTCAAAACATAATCACCGCGCACAGATGGCAACCGGCAATGTCCGGAATAGTTAGTTCCGGAAAATTAAGTTCAACCGGAAATGAAATCCGTGTTGCGTGGGAAATGGTAATGGGAACGATAATAAAAGACGTTGAAGGTTTAATTTTTGGAAAAATTCAAAGAATAATCAAAGAAAACACAACGTTAGACATTGACGATTTGGAAATTGTTTATGAACCGCCGGTTTCTTTTTTATCCGATATTGTCCCAAGTCAAGTTTTAACAATTAACGAACAACGTTTGGTGTTAGGTTTCGAAGCAACGGAATTTGGCGACACTATGTTGTCAAATAAAAAAGAAATATAAATGGCAATTACAAATAATTATTTATCATTTGATCCGTTAATTACGGCGGCGCAAACAATCACTTATTCGTTCACAAATCAAAACACCGATCCAACTTTAATTTCGAATAATTTAATTACAATGGCGGAATTTGCACACTTAAAAAGTGCAATTGGTGATTCTTATTATTTACATTTGAAAAAGGTTTTTAATTCCGTTCCGGTTGGCGCACCAAGCACGGAAGACACTAATTTTATGGCGCAATGGTTAATTCCAACGTTTGCGTGGTTTGTTAGATTTGAAGTAATAAACGAAATACAAGACAATTCAACGTCAAGCGGAATCGTAACGGCAATTCCGGATTTTTCAAAAGCGGTTGACGCAAAAACATTAAACGTTTATAAACAAGACACGTATAGACGCGGAAATGTTATGTTGCAAGCAATGATTGATTTTTTAGACACAAACGCAACGGATTTTCCGGAATACAAAAGTTCGTCAAGTGTGGATTGTGGCAACACTTCAAACAAAGTTTCAAAGCAACACGGAATGATAATTTATTAAATTGTGCCGTTACCGATACCAAATAAAAACGAAGCAAAAGACGAATTTATTTCACGTTGTATTGAAGACAACAAGGCGTCGGAAGAATTCCCAAATTTAACACAACGAATTGCGGTTTGTGTTTCACAATGGGACAAAAAAGACGATTTGGAAAATGCAATAAAAGTTCGTAAAAATTCCGATTGTCCGGACGGGTGGGAACACCAAATGCCAAACGGAAAATTTATGTGTGGAAAAACAATGTCAGAAAAAACAAACTATTAAAAAAAAAACAAATGAGTAATTTACACAAAAATTTAGTTGACGCACAAATTCACGTTCCAAAAGGATTCGCGACGGCTGCAAACGACACAAAATTAACAAAAAATTCAACGGGAATTTTAGAATGGGCGGCCGATAGTGGCGGCGGTGGTGTTTCTTCTATTGTTGCGGGAACGGGAATCACAATTTCACCGGTTACGGGTTTGGGTGACGTTACAATTAATTCGTCCGCAACTTCAAATAATTTTGTTTCACGAAATATAAAATGTTATGGTTCAATTGCAACCGGTGTGGAATTCGGTTTGGGTAGTCCGGTTGGAAATAACGAACATAAATTTATCACAAATTTAGGAACGCCAAGCATTACGACAATGACGCCGCGAAATATGACGACGTCGTCAATTTGGGTTAACCCAACGGCCGGTTCAACTTTAAAAAATTGGAATGGTTGGATTTATGGGACGGCGGGAGAAATCGTGACTTTGTCTTTATTACGTGTAAAATTAACGTGTCCAATTGAAGGCACTTATCCGTCTAGTGTGCCGGTTTGTAGGGCGGCAACACAAATTTTAACAATGACGGGAAACGCGACACCGCTTTGTTTTAATATTGCATCTTTTACAACGTGTGCTAGTTGGGCGGCAACAATGCAAGCAAATGAAGTTTTAGTTTTGTCGGCGTCAACAACGGCTTCAACGTCAGTATTCACACTAAACACCAACATTATGGTTGGGTTAATCTAATTAATTAATGATTTTGAAAATGCAAACAATAATTGAACGAATTTGTCCAATGACACTTTTATTAAATGTGGGCGCTATTGGAATAAGTTTGTCGCAAATGGAATTAACATTGAAATTAATATCGTATTCAATTGCGATAATTTGGACAACAATAAAAGTTGTAAAAGAATTAAAAGATTGGAACAAAAAATGATTCATAACCAAATATTGCGACAATAATTTTAAGATAATTTTTATTTTTGTGTATGGCAAAATTGAAGTATCTTGTTATTCATTGTTCGGCAACTTATGAAGGAGTTGACATAAGGCCGGAACAAATAATGGAATGGCATACGGGAAAAAATGGGCGCGGTTGGACACGTGCCGGTTATTCCGATTTAATTACAATTGACGGAAAATTACACAATTTACATTTTGCAGAAGGAACGAACCCAAACGATCAAATTATTGAAAGTTCGGAAATGACGTGGGGTGTTCGTGGAATTAATAGTGAATCCAAACACGTTTGTTATGTTGGCGGGTTGGATAAAAACAAAGTTTCAAAAAATACATTAAACGATTTGCAATGTGATACGTTGCAAACTTACATTAAACACGAAATATTGCGTCACCCCGACATTTTGGTTGCGGGACATAATCAATTTTCAAACAAGGCGTGTCCGTCTTTTGTTGTTTCAACATATTGCGCACAAATTGGATTGAAAATGAAAAACGTTTATTTCAATTAAAAAAAATATTATGAAAAATTTACTTGGTTTACTTACTTCAAAAAGGGCATTAATTACTACGACAATGATAATTTGTTGGGTTGTTTTTGGTTTAAAAGGAATTGACAAGGGAACAAATATGTCAGAATTTGCGGCATATTTTGCGGCATTATCGCCGTTTGTAATTGGTTATATTTACGGCGAAACAAAACGTCCGTCCGGTTTTAATTGTAAAAATGAAAATTGTAAAAAATAAAATATTAGCAATTTTATTATTGTTTATTTTAACGGGTTGTTGTTCTTTAAAATCACCGGTTAATCGTTATGAGTGCCAAAAACAAAGGGCGTCGGAAAAAATCTATGTTTTAACAAAGAAATTTCCGGAGTTATTGCAACCAACGGACACGATCCGATTGTCGGACACTATACGCACGAACAACGTTTTGGTTGACACTTCTTTTGTTTTTGGCAACGTTAACGACACGATAATTATTCAACGTGATAAATTAATTATTAAATATTTAAAAACCGATTCCATTATTTATTTAATGGGTGAATGTATCGCGGACACTATTTATTTAACACGTGAAATTCCAATTGAAAAAATAGTTGTTTCAAAACCCGCAATTTCTAAGAAAATAAAAGATTGGTTAATAATTGGAATTATTTTTATTTTTGGTTTGTTTTTTATTAGAAAATTAATTAAATAGTGAATTCAAAAGAAAAACAATTTCGGCCGCGTTGGAATACTGAATTTCATTCTTTAATCACTAGGATTCGAAAGTTTCCAAAACATATCCAAAAACATTGTTTGGAATTGGCCGTTCGTTCAGCAACAAGCGGAAACGAAATCACGTTTGACGAAAATAAAAAAGGCGCAACAATTGAAACAAAAAAATCGTCGAGAATTAAAAATATTGACGACTTAATTGAACATTGTGAAATTGATTTGGACGTTTGGGAAATTGAACGTTATGTTGTCAATAAATGGGAAGTCGGATCAAATGTCGAGGGAACAATAATTGTTGAACCTTTGTTTCAAATCAAAGCGTGGTTAAAAAAGAACACGGACATTTTAAACATTAAAAAATTACGTGACGAATTAATTAATGAAGTCAAAACATTTTCGCCAAAATATCCGTCGTTTAATTATAAGAAAATAAAAAAAGGCCATTTATTAGAAGTTAATATTTTCGATTTGCATTTTGGGAAATTGTGTTGGGGTTTGGAAACCGGCGACAACTACGACACCAAGATTGCCGCCAAACGCTTTTTAAAGGCCATTGACGCGATAATACAACGTTCAAAAGGTTATGACATCAAACGGGTTGTTTTTCCCGTGGGTAACGATTTTTTTAATTCTGATACAAGATTAAACCAAACTTCGGCGGGGACGCCGCAAGACGAGGACGTGAGGTGGCAAAAAACATTTAAAGAAGGCCGGCAATTATTAATTGCGGGAATCGATATGTTGTCCAAGGTTGCACCCGTTGACGTTGTTATTATCCAAGGAAACCACGATTGGGAACGTTCGTTTTATGTTGGTGACGTGTTGTCGTGTTGGTATCATAACAACAAAAATGTTATTGTAAACAACGAACCAACACCACGGAAACATTATCAGTTCGGAAATTGTTTAATCAGTTACACGCACGGAAACAATGAAAAAACTATTGATTTGCCTTTGTTAGTTGCGTCCGAAGTTCCAAAATTATGGGCGGCGACACAATTTCGCGAAATCCACATTGGACATTTACACCATAAAAAAGAAATCAAATTTATGGCAACGCAAGAACACAAAGGAATTGTCATTAGGTTTATGCGTTCACTAAGTGGAACGGACGCGTGGCACAATTTAAAAGGTTATAAAGGAGCAACGCAAAGTTGCGAAGCGTTCATTTGGTGCGAAAATGAGGGTTTAATTTGCCAATTTTCACATAATTTAATAAAATAAAAATCTTTTTTTACTCTAGTAAATGAAAGTTTTTTGCATATTTAATGAAAAAAAGTTTGATTTAATGAAATTTAATGTATCTTTACACCATCAAACAACGGCAATATTGCCAACCAAAAAAAACCAAAAAGAAAATGACAAATTATTTAAACACTTTAATTTCAGAAAAAAACATCAACATTGAAACAATCATTGAAGTTGAAGGACAAAGCGGAACAAACTTTATTCCATTAGGTGTGATCGTTGAACACATTGAAATCGCACCAACACACGAACAAAACCAAATAAAAAATACTTTAGTAAAAATCGATTTTCATAACGGCGACATTTTACATTTCTTTACTTACTTAGCACAAGCAATTGCAAGATAAAACAAAACACGGGCGGGAAATAAAATCCCGCCCTTTATATTATGGAAAACCCACACACAAAAGAACGTCAAAAGCAATTAAGAATTAGAATCAAAGAATTGCAAAAACAAGGCGCAAAAATTTTAGAGGTTTACGTTTGTTTATACACTAAAAATATTTCAATTAAATTTGAATTTGAAAACGAAACACACGAAACAAATTTGGGTGACTTTTATATTGACATAAAAAAAACAATAAATAAAAAATAAAATGAAAAAAATACTTGAATACACTTTAGCGTTTGCGGCAATGTATGGTTTATTATATATGCTTTGCGCAACATTAACTTTAATTGATTTAATCTTTTTAATAAAATAATGAATAAAAAATTTCACTACAAAAACCAAAAGTCCGTTCCGTCACAAAAGACGGGCGGAACAATGTATTATCTATTTTTTAACGACGGCGAAAAATCATTTCGAACGTGCGTCGATTCCGGTTATCGTAATTTTGCAAAGTGGGAACGCTTAATTAACAACGCAACGCGTGGTGATATTGTCAACGGATTGCGTATCGCGGGCAAAGGAATTATTGACGCCGATTCAACGCCGAGTTATGGCGGAAATATTTATAAAAAATAGTTGCACAATATCAAAAATTTATTAACTTTGTAGAACCAAAAAAAAAACCAAATGGAAAAAAAAGACAACAACCGCGAGCAATTAAAAAAAATGTATTTTGATTATGAATTAACGCCAACCGACGTTTTCACACACAAAAATTATGTTATTTTGACACGTTCCGGAATCGAAAAAATTATGGCAAAATCACAAATAATTGTCACGTTTAAAATTATAAAAAGTGAACGCGATTTTGCGTCAGTTTTGGCGACATCTTATTTCGGAAAAAGAACATTGGAAACAACGGGTTCGGCATTACGTGGGACATCTTATAAAGACGGAAACACACAATCGCATTATGTTTTAGAAATGGCCGAAAAACGCGCAATGTCACGGGCGGTTTTGAAAATTTTAAATCTTTATGAAATAGGTGTTAAATCGGAAGACGAAGCCGATGACTTCGTTAAATCAAAATAAAAAAAATTATGTTATTATTATTAAAAATTATGTTGTGGATTGTTGGAATTATTATTGTTTCGTTTTTTATTGTTGTTGGTTTCGCAAGTGGGTTAATGCGTGGGTTAAAAATAATGTCAATAAAAGATTATCCACGAACGGGTTTTGAAAACGTTGTATTGAAAAAAGTTTTGGACGTTGAACCAAATGTTGATCCGTATTTATATTCTTTTTTTTTAAAAGAAGAACGAAAAAAACAAACGGAAGAATTTAAAAGTGAAGTTAAAAAAATTAATAAAGAAATTTCAAATGCAAAAAAATAAAATGGAATCGGATTCATTTATTGACAACCTTTTGGATAATATAGACGATCCGATTGTTAGTGAAACGGGTTCGTTTGGATATATTGGTTTTATGGAATCATTAATTTTAAATGCTTTAATTTCAGAAAATCAAAAAAACGTTTACATTGATTCGTTAAATGAAATGCGAAAATCTGAAATGGATTTGTTATGTATGCAATTAAAAGAAAACCAAAACTTCCGTGATCCAAAAGATCAATTAAATGATATGTTTAAAAAAGGTGTGTTTATGGATTTTAAAGATCAAAATTAAAAATAAAAAATAATATGAAAAACAAGGATAATCAATTTACAAAAACATTAAGATTTCACGGAGTTTCCAAACGTGATTTGGGAACGGAATTAAATTTGTCACAACCAACGATAAAAAGTTATTGCGAAAACCCACAATTATTTCGATTAAATCAATTGAAAACGATTGGAAAATTAATGGATAAACAATTAAATGAATTGGACGAAATAATAAATTTCAAATAATGAAAACAAAATATTCAAATCTAACTGAAAAAAGAAAAAATAATATTTTGGAAAAAATACGCAAAACCGGAATGTCTATAAAAGACGCGGCGGACGTTTGCAATGTTACAACGTCAACGATTAACAAAATATTCACGGAACGTTTCGGATCACGTGAACGAAAAATTATGGAATTAAAATCACAAATGCAAAATCAATTAAATAAATTAAAACAATAATGGAAAAACAAAAAATTTTTATGAATGGAATTTTCGTCCGCGAAAAAACATTTGACAACGGCGGTTCAATTTTAAACGTGGATATTATTAACGTGGACGACTTCACGAAGCAATTAAACGAACATAAAAAAAGTGACGGCAAAATTACATTGGAAATAAAATCACGACGCGAGAAGGGCGAAAACGGATTGACGCATTATGTCGAAGTTTCACAATTCGTTCCGGCTATAAAACAAGATAATTCAAACAATAAAAGTGGAAAATTTGAAACGGGCGACGATAACCCGTTTTAAATAAAAGTTTTTTGTATGTTTGCAAATAAAGTTTAACCAAAAAAAACCATTATGTCACAAAAACAAACCAAGGAAACACGCCAATTTTTAGGGATTTGGATTCCACGCGAAATTTATTTGAACAAAAATTTAAGTTGGACGGATAAAATTTTGGTTGTTGAAATTCATTCTTTAGATAATGAACGCGGGTGTTTTGCGTCCAACGATTATTTCGCCGAATTTTTAGGTGTTACAAAAACAACTATTTCAACGTCAGTTTCTAAACTGAAAAAACTTGGGTTCATTGAACAAGTTTCTTTTGACGGACGCACGCGCATTTTAAAGGCAGTATTTAAAAATTCCAATAGTCAGAGTTTAAATAAATTTAAAAGCAGACACACGGAAAATTTAACACATAATAAAACAAGTAATAAAACATCTATTAAAACAATTAATAAATCCAATATCGATTTACGGAAATTAAAATTTATTAATGACATTTCATTATTAAATGAATCAGTTGAAACACAAAATGATTTTGTTATGTATTGGACGGAAGCGACAAATTCCAAAAGCAATCCAAAAATGAAATGGGAATTGGAAAAAACGTTTTCAATTGAAATGCGATTGGCGCGTTGGAAATCTAATGAAATTAAATGGAATAAAAAAAGAAGTGGAAATTCAATTAATAACGTCAGCAAAACGAAACAAAACATTAACACGTGGCAAGACGCCCGAAATATGTTGGACGACTTAAATTTACAAAAATGATAATAAAAGAAATTGATTTAAAAACATTGCGTGAAAATTGCGTTGACTTAATGTCGCAATCATATATGGAATTAGGCCAACGCCCAAACAAAGAAGACGTCGTTTCGTTTGCTTTAATTTTAGCAACCGATTTAAAGTTGGATTTTCCAAATTTAAGTTTCGAAGACATCAAACAAAGTTTTCGTCAAGGAATTCGAAATGGTAATGAATTCCATTTGAACGTTCAAAATTATTATAAATGGATAAAAGCACACCGACAAATCATTTGGGACAACGAATCAAAAGAACCACAACAAAGGGATAAGCGTTTACAATATAGAAGCCGTTATGGAGTTGGAACGAAAACAATTGGCAATGAAATTAAAAAAATAATATAATGGCGCAAAACGAATTGAAAATTCAAATTGCCGTTGTTAATTGGATCAAATGGAATTTTCCGGAAATGCTTTATTGTGCGTCGGCGGGCGGAATGCGAACGTCTTTGTCAGTTGCAAAGAAAATGAAGGCGTCCGGTTATGTAAAAGGGTTTCCGGATTTACAAATTATTCACCCAACAATGAAACACCACGGAATGTTTATTGAATTGAAGGCCGATAAAACGTGTTATGCGTCAAAAGAACAAAAGGAATGGATAAAAAAACTGAATGATCGTGGATATTATGCCGTTGTTTGTAAGGGTTTCGACGAATCTATTGATCAAATCACGGAATATTTAAACGAAAACGTTTAATTTTTAACCTAGTAAATGAAAAAAAGTTAAAATAAATGAAAGTTTTTTTGATTTTATGGTTGTGGATTCAAAATTTAATCTATCTTTACACCAAGTTAAGACACAAAGTTTTAACGCAAACCAAAAA
>TARA_R110000765_G_scaffold194259_3_pt1 | contig 15584 bp, 14 predicted proteins | sample TARA_R110000765 | Tara Oceans TARA_R110000765 (sample SAMEA4398168) | marine metagenome | biome: Polar Biome; feature: [MES] marine water layer (ENVO:01000295) within the mesopelagic zone...; material: water (ENVO:00002006), including particulate matter (ENVO:01000060) such... | reverse complement strand
ATCATGATGAATATTCTTGTTCCAATAGGGACCTCCACAAATGCGACAGAAACGTTACAATATGCAGTAGACTTTGCAGAAGCCTTTGGTGCGAAAATTTATGTAATGGAGGTTTTCAACGTAACCGGAAAAACGGGTACGCTAACCAATGTAACTCAAAAAATCGCCGACAGTGGAAAAGAACGATTGAAAGAAATTATTGAAAAAGTCAATACAAAAGAGGTGTCTATAAAAATTGCAAGCTTTAATGGTGAGCTAAAGGACGGACTAAGGGAAATTGATAAAGAAATAGGTCTTGATCTAATTATTTTGGCGCCAAGAAGTAATGATATTCAAGAAGCGTATTATTTAGGGCAAACCTCGGGTGCAATTATTAAAAGAACTAATATTCCAACATTGATCGTGCCTAAAGGAACGGTATATAAGCCATTTAAAAATATTTTGGTAGCCTTTAAATCAGGTATTTTAAAGAGGAAGAGAATTCTTGATCCATTAATTGAAATTAAGAACAAGCATAAGTCTAAGGTAAATCTTTTAATGGTGAAGACACCTGGATATACAGATGATGATTTAAAAATCAATACGGCATTAATGGATATAAGTTCTCAACTGAAATTTACAGAGAACCCAACTACCTATCATGGCGTTTTGGAACATTTTCAAGGGCAACACCCAGATTTATTATGTGTTTTTAGAAGAAAACGTGGCTTTTTCAAGAAGTTGTGGGAGAAAAGTACCATTTCTAAATCGGAGTTTTATGCTCCTGTACCCGTATTGGTACTTAGTGTAAAGAAAGATTAAGTAGTGCTTTGATACGTTGTTAAAATGTATTTCCTTTGATCCACTCTAAAAAGCGGGGGATTAGCTCAGTTGGCTAGAGCGCTTGCCTGGCAGGCAAGAGGTCACCGGTTCGAATCCGGTATTCTCCACCTAAAGGGCTTTCATATTATTGGAAGCCCTTTTTTTATTTCTACACAATTTGCACGCAAACTGGTTTTTAATTAAGATGGGTATTATTTGATACAAATTGATCCATTTTAAAACTTCTTCACCGTTTACAGAATATTTTTTGAAAAAGAATCTACATTCATGGGGTGCTTTAACTTCAATATTAGATTAAGGAATCTAAGTTCCACAAAAGGTTAATTAACGAGAAAATTTAAAGAGATCACGAATGAGACTATCAAATAAATACTATTTCTCTTTTTAAATTTGTACTGTTAAACGGCCGATTTTCCGGAACCTTTAAATATTCTCTTTTTTAAACCTGATAACTTTAAAAAAAGAGTTATTAATATTTTTTTGTTGCACATCAAACATATCTCTAGTCACCAATATATTTTTATTTCATACCAATAATTAAGACCTTTATACAATGACAGCAGCAGAAATAAAACTTAAAGAACGTGTAAAAGAACTGACCTGTCTATACGAGGTAACGTCAATCATTGTTAATTCTGATTACGAACAGCTTAGAAATTCATTAGAGGCAATTCTTTACTGTTTAAAGAGGGGGTGGCAGTTTAATGATGATACCGAGGCACATTTAATTACCAACGGTTACGAGGTAGAGACGGATGATTACGATTTGGATAGGGTCATACTAACCTCTGAAATCAAGATTTTCAATAAGATGGATGGTCGGATTACAGTCGGTTATCCAAAAGAGAAATACAATCAAAATGATTTCCTAAAGGAAGAGCAGACCTTGCTCGATAATATTAGCCTTGCGGTCGGGAATCTTCTGGAGCGTAAACAAATCCGTGACAGCGAAGCTGCTACAAGAAGGAAAATGGAACGTACGGATCGGTTACACATTCTTGGAGAAATCACGGCTGGAATCGCCCATGAATTGAATACGCCGCTGGCGAACATTCTCGGCTTTGCCGAATTATTGAAAGAAAAGGTCAGCAAGGAAAAAAATGTCCGTGACCTTGAAAAAATTATGGATAATGCCATTTTTAGCCGCGAAATCGTAAAAAAACTGATGTTCTTCGCCTGTGAAATGCCGCAGGAAATGAATTCCTTCGACTTGAAGCCTATTATAGAGAATGTGCTAAAGTTGCTCGGACCTTCACTTCGTGAAAAGAAAATAAAACTTACCAAATCGTTCAGTAACGAGGTGATGGAACTTCGAGCGGATACCGTGCAATTGACGCAAGTACTTTTCAACCTAATTATGAACGCGGCCTATTATTCCCCTATTGCTGGGTCCATTGATGTAAACGTAATCGAAAAAAGAAAAAAAATCCGAATCCGCATTTCGGACGAAGGCAAAGGCATTACAACTGAAAATGAAGATAAAGTCTTTGAACCTTTTTTTACCACCAAACCCATTGGTGAAGGTTCAGGTTTGGGGCTAAGTGTTGTTCACGGTATCATCAGCAGTCATAAAGGAACTATTTCTCATAAACCGAATGTGCCTAAAGGGACTATCTTTACCGTTGATTTTCCTAAATTATAAGTATGGCTTTACAGAAAGAGAACATTCTAATTGTAGATGACGACATTGATATTCTAGAGCTTTTACAAAGGCACTTGAAGTCAATGGATTATCACACCTACAAAGCCGTCTCCGTAAAAGAAGCCTTATATATCCTTAAAGACACCTATATTGATTTGTTGATAACGGATATACAAATGCCCGAGGTAGATGGACTACAATTAGTAAAGTTTGCCAATGAGCACTATCCTGAAATGCCGAAACTAGTCGTTACGGGATATCCTTCCGTTGATGGGGCCTTGGAAGTCATGAAATCTGGGGTAATAGATTATCTAAGCAAACCTTTCACAAAGGACGAATTAAAAAAGAGCATTGAAAAAGCGTTTAACCAAGGTCCGCAAAGTCAAAAGAAAAAAACAATTCTTCCGCATGTGGTAAACAACAACCAAACTGAAATGGTCGGTGCGTCCGAAGCATTTAGTGCGGTGACCAACATCATAGAAAGAGTAAAAGATAATAAAGCTACGGTCATTATAAAGGGAGAAAGTGGTACAGGAAAAGAACTGGTAGCTCGGTCCATTCACTATTCCGGAAAGTTCTCGCGCGCGCCCTTTATTGCGGTAAACTGCGGTGCCATTCCAGAAAACTTACAAGAGGCCGAACTTTTTGGATATATGAAAGGTGCATTTACAGGAGCGAACGAAAATCGCAACGGCTTCTTTCAAGCGGCGCAGGGCGGAACGCTTTTTTTGGATGAGATCGGGACCGCATCGCTTGCAGTTCAGACCAAATTACTTCGAGCGTTACAAGAGAAAGAAATAACTAAGGTAGGTTCTCAAAAAGCCGAAAAAGTAGATATTCGGATTATCGCAGCGACAAATGCAGATTTATTAGAGGACATCAAAAATAAAAACTTTCGAGAAGACCTTTATTATCGCCTCACTGTTGTTGAGATTACGGTACCGCCACTAAGAGAACGCAAATCGGATATTCCTTTATTGGTCGAAAAGTTCTTAAGAAAATATGGTGTTGAATACAAGGACCGATTGCTACGTATGTCACTGGAAGCGTTACAGGTTTTAGAACGCTATCATTGGCCAGGCAATATAAGGGAACTTGAAAATATTGTTCAACGGGCTGTAATCATGTCCGATGGACTGATTGATGTGAAAGACCTACCAGATTTTTTAAAATTTCAGATTGAGTTTCCCCAGAACGGTTTCCTTACACTAAAAGCTATGGAAAAAGAATACGTACAACGTGTATTGGAGCACACAAAAGGTAACAAGACCAAAGCGGCCAAAATTCTACAGATAGACCGTAAGACCTTACGCGATAAATTAAACTAAAAAAATGGGGGATATTTCCCCACCTGAGGAAATTGTCCCCACTTTCCAAAACTTCCAAACCCATATTTTAAAATATTTATAACTGATTTTCAATATGTTATATATTTTGGCATGCGCTAATAAGTTTTAGGGCATGCCATTTGCCTTTAATGGAACGGACACAAACAATAGTATATGTTACTGTTTTTAGCATCGATTCAAAGCACTAGAATATCCCTTAATAAAAAGGGGTGCATCAATGATGAAATTAAAACAGGAAGCACGGATAGTGAAGTCAAATCTAAAAATGAAGAAAGATGAAGTACGGTAGTCTTGTTTTCTGCAAAAAAGATTTTGTGATTATAAAACAGTATCTGCAAATGGATTGTGCAATGGAGGACTATTCCCATAAGAATGTTTTGGAGATACTGGAAACGAAAATGAGTAATTCCATTATCCTGGAAGAAGAGCACCTACCGGCCGAGATTATCCAATTATACTCCAAGATCATTGTTAAGTGCGGATCTAAATGGAAAGAAACCTTTCAGATTGTGGCACCGAGTGAAGAAAATTTAAAGAGAAATAAAGTTTCAGTGATAAGCAGTTTGGGTGCATCGCTAATTGGGTTATCCAAAGGGGATAAAATCCAATTCGGCCTTCCTGGTAGTGTTTTGTCACTAACCGTTGAAAAAGTAAAACAACTTAAAAAGAAAATAAAAATTGATATCTCAGAAGATATCATCAAAGAATCTTTGCCAAAAGGATATACTAATTCATTAACCCTAAATAAACAATTATGATCAAATATGTAATTGCCCTATTATTCTCAGTAAGCATGTTGAGTGCCCAGAGCACCGTTAACCAAGAAGTGACCGACGTTAAAGTAGGTGATATCCTAGAAATCGGTAAACCTGAGACGAACACGTACAAACACATTAATTTTCCCAGAGCCAACTTCATTATCAAAAGAGGTGGTATCGCAAATTATAAGCGCGCGGAAGGAGAAAAAGTGGTCGTAACCGCCATAAAGGAAAAGAAAGACGGTACGACCCAAGTAAAAATTAAGCGAACCGATGGAAACCGTTTCTTTGGTAGTCACACCGTGGTATCGGCTGATTTTGAAAAGGCTTTGGCTTCCGGTGAGTTGGAGGTACTGTAAAAATTAATTGGTTGATGAAACCCGCTTGGTCTTTAAGAATTTGTTTTGCTCAACTAAAAGACAAGGCCAGGTGGGTTTATGAAAATGGAAAGACTACTCAAAATAGACAAATAGCCTTAAAAAAATAGAGTCCATGTTCACAAAACTTACAATTCCACAACGTATACAAATAGGGTTGGTTCTGGTAGTGGCATTTTTGCTGGTGCTGGGCACAAATAGATTGGACCAAAGGCACTTTTCTACGATTCAAACTACAGTCAATTCGGTCTATAAGGACCGGGTCGTGGTACAGAATTTTATTTATCAGTTGACCACTATATTTCACGGTAAGGAATTACGGATTATCTCAAACGAAAACAATGCACCGATAGCAACTGAGAATCAAAAAGTACAGAAGCTGTTGGTAGATTTTGAAGCCACACAATTGACCCCTAAAGAATTCAACTTACTTAACAAGCTTAAAAATCAGTTTTCAAAATTGCAGGAAATTGAAAATCGGATTACGGAAACATCAGGTAATGAACTGTCAACTTATACCGTAGCCGCTGGTAAAAAGCTGGAAGAAATGAGGTCAAGTCTAGATGGCCTCGCGAATATCCAGTTAGAGGAAAGTGAATTAATGACCCAATTATCGAACAAATCCTTGGGAATGAACATTCTACTTTCCAAACTTGAAGTTGCATTTATGGTGGTTATTGGAATCACTATGCTGGTATTGATATTTAATCCGATGAAGCTGCTTCACGCACATCCTAACGAGCCCTCCCCTAATTAACGTATACAGAATAAAACGGATGAAAAATTATAAACTAAGTATATGCAGCACTTGTCGCAATATGCTCCACTGTTCGTTGACAAGAAATCATCAAAATATATACTCCTGTAGCGAGTACGTACATGAGTTGGACAAGGATTATTTTCCATTGACTCTAGTATCCCTTGAAATGACAAGTGAAGAACATTTTCAAAATGAACAGAATATAATCGTAATACTATAAAAATGACAACAAAATTAGCAATGCCATTGAAGCAACGTAAACAAGGTATGCTGGAAAATGTGATGCGCCAGTTCGATAACGCCGCAGATATCATAAACCTTAACGGCAACATCAGAAAAATTTTAGAGGTAACCAACAATGAGTTCGTGGTACATTTTCCTGTTCGTATGGACAATGGTGAAGTAACAATATTTACCGGTTACCGCGTTCAACATAATAACGCATTAGGGCCCTACAAAGGAGGTTTACGCTATCACCCTACCGTAGATATAGATGCCGCACGGGCATTGGCAATGTGGATGACGTGGAAAACCTCATTGGCAGGTTTACCCTATGGTGGAGCCAAAGGGGGAATTCAACTTGATCCATCAAAATATTCAAAGGCAGAATTGGAACGTATTACAAGAAGGTTCACCTATGCTTTAGGTGATAACATTGGTCCGGAACTAGATATACCAGCGCCCGATGTAAACACCAACCCACAGACCATGGCCTGGATATTGGACACTTACATGTCCACAAAATCTCCAGCAGAACGTTCTACAAATATGCACGTAGTAACCGGAAAACCTATTGGTGCAGGTGGTTCCGAGGGACGGGACCGTGCCACAGGCTACGGTGTTTTCCTTACTATTAAATTCTGGGCGAATAGTAATAATATTTCTCTAAAAGGTAAAAAGTTCATTGTCCAAGGGTTTGGTAATGTTGGATATTGGGCCGCCCATTTTATGGAAAAAGAAGGTGCCCTTCTAACCGGTGTTCAAGATGCGTTCGGGACTATATATAATGAAAATGGTATTTCTGTAGAGAACCTCTTGGAATATACAAAAGGTAACAATGGAAGTATTCAAAATTTTAAAGGGTCGATAGGAATCGAAAATTCAGATTTTTTTGGTTTGGATTGTGATATCTGTATTCCAGCTGCACTGGGTAACCAAATAACCGCAGAAAATGCATCTAAAATAAGGGCCTATCTTATTGCGGAAGGAGCAAACGGACCTACAGATGTGGAAGCGGAAAAGATTCTACTTGAAAAAGGTATTGATATTATCCCGGATATTCTTTGCAATTCTGGCGGGGTCATAGGTAGTTATTTTGAGTGGCTACAGAACCGGAATGGTGAGATATGGCAATTGGAAGAGGTATTGACAAAGTTGGAAAAAAAGATGAAAGAATCCTTTACCAAAGTCATGGAAGTGTCTAAAGAAAAAAAAGTGGATATGCGTACGGCCGCCTTTATAATAGCGATACAGCGTTTGGAAGAAGCTTATGTACAAAGGGGAATATTTCCATAATTGGAACGAATAAATTTTGAAACTGGTTTTCAGATCGGATTTTAAATTAAATAGATAGGTAATGAAGCATGGAAATTTAATAATAGAGAAGAAAGAGTATGTGCTCCTGAAAAGGTTGATGAATCTATCGGGATATTATAAGGACGAGACACTGCGAAAGTCCGTAAAGAAATTATTGGGTGAGTTAGAATCCGCCAAGATCGTAGAAGATGCAAAAATGCCGGCCGATGTGGTCCGCTTTAATTCTGTAATTACAATCGGTTCAAAGGAAGGATGGCATAAAACATTTCAGTTGGTACTCCCTACCGAAAGTAATATAAAGGAGGATAAAATTTCAATTACAACCCCTATGGGAGCCGCCGTCATCGGCTATGCCGAGGGTGATACAATTATTTGGGAGTTTCCGAACGGTGTAAAGGAACTGACCATAGAAAAAATAAATCATGAAAAAAAACACATAAATCTAGATATGGTATTATGAACGGGACAAAAAATATTTATGCACATGAATCGGATGCCAGTATTATGGCCAAGAAAGACAAAGCGGAGGTCGTAAATTGGGCCGAAGCCCTTTCTTATGTAAACGAAGAATTGGAATATCTGCTCAATATCGGAGACCGAATGTTACATAATAGGGAGCTTTACCAACAATTATTGTCCTTGAGAAGTGATAATACCTTGCATTTGGCTACGCTCCATCGCTATGAGAGCTCATTGGTAAGGCGATAGAGTGTGATACGGTAGCATGCGATGCGTATTACTTGCATCATCACGAAAAAAATCGAAACGTTTATATCGACCATCTCAAAAACTACAGAACAATAAAAACAAGGGTATTCTCAAAAATTTTGTCGAAAGTGGACACGCAGTAATATACTATTATCGGTGCTCAATTCAGAAAACGATTCAACTTGCAAAAAAAGATTCCTTAAGGTGTTGTCCATTCTACTTTAAAGAGGATTGGAATCATAATAAATTGTATTAAAGGATTTAACCTTTTCGCCAAAAATATTTTTTACATCTGGTAAATCCAGGACTTAAATTCTTAATAATAAGCAAATTAATGATGAAGAAAATTTTTACTAATTTAAAAGGCGACGTATTTGGCGGCATAACAGCAGGTATCGTAGCGCTGCCCTTGGCATTGGCTTTTGGTGTCAGTTCCGGAATGGGGCCAAGTGCAGGGCTATATGGTGCTATTTTTATTAGTTTTTTTGCCGCACTTTTTGGGGGTACGAACACACAGATTTCAGGCCCTACCGCTCCAATGACAGCCGTAAGCATGGTAGTCATTGCAGGTATTGTTGCGGTAAACGATGGTAGCTTAGAGAAAGCAATGCCCGCTATTTTATTGGTTTTTATTCTGGCTGGACTTATGCAGATCGGCCTCGGTCTTATGGGAATCGGAAGATATATACGGTATATCCCCTATCCAGTGGTTTCCGGTTTTATGACGGCAATCGGGATCATTATCCTGGTGACCCAAATTCTCCCTTCCATTGGTTACTATCCCAAAGAGGATATCAATTTTGTTGAAGGGTTCAAACCTGAGGCCGAAGAGATAATTTTGGGTGACATCCTTAGGGAGGAGACCGGGGAAGGTATTTTGGTACTAGAGGATTTTCAAGAAACAATTGTCAGAGCAAATGAAGTAACTGATGAAGTTATTTTAAAGGAAGCCAAGACCTTGGCCAATAAAGAGGCTTCGGGAGTTATAGGTGCTATTAAAGTACTTCCAAGAGCTTTACAGCACATCGATTGGCTGGAATTGATTCTAGCCTTATCCACAATTATTATCATTTATGGTTTTAAGAAAATTACCTCATCAATACCTAGTGCCTTGGTTGCCCTGCTTATAGTTTCTGGAGTAGCTTATGGTGTTGGGTTGGATTATCGCCCTATAGAACAGATTCCAGGTGGCTTTCCTTTACCCAACCTAAAAATTTTCACCCAATTTCAGCTAAGCTCAATTACCCCGTATATATTTACTGCCTTGACCCTCGCATTGTTAGGAGCCATTGATTCGCTGTTGACATCCGTTGTTGCTGATAACATGACCAAAACAAAGCACCGTCCAAATAAGGAGTTGATCGGGCAAGGAATAGGGAACAGCATAGCGGCAGTTTTTGGGGGTATTCCCGGAGCCGGTGCAACCATTCGTACCGTTGTAAATATAAATGCGGGAGGAAAAACAAAACTATCCGGTATGATCGCCGGCATTCTTCTGCTTATTATTCTATTGGCATTGGGCCCCATAGCCTCTCAAATTCCTGCCGCAGTTCTTGCTGGCATCTTGATTACAGTGGGAATCGGTGTCATGGATTATAAGGGCTTAAAGGCTATTCCTTTTATGCCCAAGGACGCCAAGTTAGGTCCTTTCAAATTTAGTTCAGAGGTAATAATTATGTTGGTAGTTATGATACTATCATCCGTTTGGAACCTAGTGTATGCCGTAGGGGTGGGTCTAATCATTGCCTCATTAATGTTCATGAAAAAAATGGGCGACCTTACGGCCGAACGCTCCGATGTGAAAACCTTAAAACGGGAAAAAGGCTGGGCCGACGAAGCGAATTTTCCCGAAAACCTAAAAGAAGAAGTCTTTATCAAACATCTTAAAGGTCCTCTATTCTTTGGTTCTACCAGCGAATTTCAAAATTTGGCCAATCAAATTCCAAGAACGGCACGTACTGTAATTATCAGAATGGGTCAAATGCAGTACTTAGATCAGTCCGGTCTGTATACGCTTGAAGATGTATTGCTAGACCTGAAGAAATCGAACATTAACGTTCTTTTAGTGGATGTATTGAAACAGCCTAGGTATATGATGGAACGGGTAAACATTATCCCAAACCTGATACCGGAAGAACATATATTCAAAAATTTTGCACAATGTCTTGGGTGGGTAAAGCAAAATGTAAAGGATACTATACAAATTATATAGACCACACTATGGGTCATAGTGTGAACTTTTAGTAGGGTATGGCAAAAGAACAACTCGACAAAGTAGCTGAGCGACAAGATTCGAAGGATCCGATTAGAAAATTGGTAGACAGGTCGGAATACAGACATGTACCGGTTACCAAATATTGGACGAAATTGGCATTTTCTACCTTCGAGGATTCGGTATATCAGCACCTTTAAAGGCTCTTATTTTAATATTTGCTGTAGAGGTTATAACGCTAGTTAATTGTATGGCGCTACACTTTCAGTATCAAAATTAATATCGTGTATGCTTAAGAAAGGAACTAAAATATATAGCATTTTATTGGGTACGTGTCCTAGATACCATCAAGAAAATAGAAAAGGAAATAGAACCACTGAAAGAAAACGCTCCCCATAAAATAAATGGTAAAATGATTGTTGCTGGCATGAAAAAAGAGGGTAACCTATCCCATATTCACATCATCGTAAGCAGGAAGGATGTGACCAATTCGTTTAGCCTTTCCTCAGGATCAAAATATTAAGCTTCCGAAGTTCAAATGCACGGTTAGAAGGTGCAACGTGGTTTTAATAGAGATGGATTCTATGAAAAATCTGAACAGTTGTTTGATAAACTCTTTGGGTACAATCGAAACTTTGATTGTTAAAGGTGTTTTTTTGGCTCGCCACTAACTTGTTTATATAGATCTTTATACACTCATATTAGTGTAAAACCAATATAAATGGCTATCCTTTTATTTGAACTTTGGTTAACCTAGGCGTTTTGATTTAATGACCGGTTCCAACTTTTTCTCTAGAAACATTTCAACCGAAGCTGACCAATGGTAGTCGTTTGGGTCTATCAAATTAAAAAGTAAGACTTTTGCCTTTTTATTTTCTTTTAAGGACTTCATTTCAAAATATTCATTTCTAGTGTTATCCCTAATATGTTCTAGTGCTCTTTTTCGGCTATTTGTCAAATGTCTTCCAACCTTAATCACCTTATCTTCAAAATAGAAAACATAGACACCTGGGTGATAAATATACTTTTTATCAGAACTAGCTAAATTCAATAGATTTTCTGCGATAATGATGAACTTATCTGATATAGAGCCGAATTCATTATAAAATTCATGCTCAATTTCCTGTAGTGTCATTTTAATCCTTTAATTGAATTTAACGAATTACGACATGGTGTCCTAATTCATGACCGTATCCATGAATATGGAATTTTCCCAAAATCTTAGTATGGCATAATTAAAATATATCCTAAGATATAAGTGGCTAAAACAAAAAAAATATGGCTTGGTTGAAAAACTTGTACCTGGGCAATTTTTTATTTAATTCGAAAACAATCGAATACAACCAAATTAGGTTAGGGAGTCCAAGCCAAAATCCCCAAAATAACTCTTTCTATTTCTAGGCATTTAAGAAAGTGAATAAGGCCGTTAATATGCCCCAAAAAATGTCCTTTCATAAAAGTGGTTTTCTTTTCCTTGTATAGACGGTCAAAGCCTATATTTGATATACTTTTAAATCTTATGAAGATTGGATGCCCCTTCCTCTAGAAGTGGTCCAAAAACCTCGACCTTTCTTCGTCCTTTTGCCAATACATCCCTAACGGGAATTTCAAAAACCCAATTGTGGTCATTCCTTCCTACAATTTGATAGTAGGCTTCTTTGCTCAACCCATAGACAATTTTACCAATACCGCTCCAATAAATGGCCGATGTGCACATGGGACACGGCTCATCACTGGTATATAATGTACAATTGTTCAAAAAGCAATGATCATATTTTTTGCTTGCCTCCATAATCAAATTAATTTCAGCATGGGCCAAACAATCGTTATCGGTCGTAATGGTATTTTCACCTTTCAAAAGTACCTGGCCATCCCTGGTCACCGGAATACAGCCAAGCGGCAAATTACCTTTTCTTTTTGATTCTCGGGCGATTTCAATCGCCATTTTGACAAATTTTTTATGGGTCTCCATAGGTTTATTTTCTTATTGGTCCGTCATCGTTTTTTACTGAGTTCTTCAGTACTAACTTTATAGATTTTATCTCTACTTATTTGACAAGCTTTGATCAAACTTTTCAAAACCCTGTAGAAGTCTTTCTGCAACCATGTTTATTCGTTTTTTTCCAGACCCAATAATTTCATTCTGGCATGTTCGTTCATTGGATTCAGATCAAGGGATTTTGCATAGTTGTCAATGGCCTTTTTCTTATCTCCTAGAACTTCATAAGCCTCACCCAAACTATCAAAAGCATTGTATGAACCAGGAAAGTTTTCCGTATTCAAGATAAAGTAAGTCAAAGCCTTTGCCTTTTCACTTTCATTTCTGCTTCTAAGCATTCCATAACCTATTCGATTAACAAGTTGTTCCGGTGGACTAAAATCCCACGAAAGTCGCTGGGAAATCGACTTAAAATGCCGAATTAAGTGTTCTTTGCCTTCCACATCGCGATAAGAAATTCCATAGCCATCAAAAATGGTTGAGATTCCATTGAGAAAAGCAATTGGAGGCACGGAAGCATGGTTTTCATTTTCAAAATACTCCAATTTGGCAGGAAATGCACCTTTACATTTGCTGTTCAACCCCTCATACAATCTCACATGACGATCACGATTTCCGATATTTCGCTTTCCCCAGTTAGCAGTGGCCATGTAAAGGAACCTTTTAAAGGATCGGTCGGTCACGGCTTGCAATTTTTTGTCCATGGTTTCCACATCCCATGTGCCAAAACTTGGGTCCACGGCAATGAATGCGTTGAACAGTGATTTTTCCTTCATATAAGCATGAGTGGCCAGCAAAGCACTCAACGAATGTCCAAAGAGAATTCGGTATGGAGTGGTTCTATAATTGCTTTCCAGTTCGGGAATCAGTTCATCCTCCAAAAAGCTCAAAAATTTTTCCCCTCCACCTGAATTGTTTTCTCTGACCGTAATTACTTTATCCGGTGTATAGTCTCTTCTTCGATCAACGTTTTGAACACCTACAACTATCATCTCTGGAATTTTTCCGCTTCGGTAGGTATCTGAGCTCAAATAATTCAACACCCCTATTATACTCTTAAAATGTAGATTCCCATCAAGAACTATCAGTAAGGGATAGCTTTTGTAGGATGATTTGTTATCGTTGTATGAGTCTGGAAGGTTGATCCAATACCCTCTATCCTCATTCAAGATATTGGAGTGGAGCCTATGTTTTGCGGCTATAATGATTGATTCGGCCTCCTGTGATTTAACTTGGCCGATTCCTAAAAATATAAACAGTAATACAATGAAGTTTTTGCTCATTTGTTGATTTTTATGATTGGAGACCGTCTTGGACAAGATCGGTGACGTTGATTGTGAAACTAATCTAGTAAATCTAAAACTATAATAATTCCAAGATGATTTTTTAAAGTCGGCATGCACCGGTAATTAATTTTATATAGTGTTGCTTTGTCTGCTATTCTGTAAGACTTTATTGTTGGAAATCATACATCCGTTTGACAAGCCGCTCAATTTCAGATGCAAAATCTTTATAAAGGGATTTGAATTTTGGATCTAGTTTGTCCTTAACATGCAACAAGATTTCATTGGGCATTAAACCTTGTTTATTGTCCGAACGAACCAGACCCCATACACTTGATAACATTTCCGCATCCCGTGTCACTGATTTTACAGTTGCTGCCTTACCATGTCCTGTCAAGACAATGTCAGGGTTTAACTTAGCAATTTTATGAAGGAAATCAATCAAATTGGCGACATTGCCCTGATCGGTAATCATCGGCATCCAATCGGAACTCAATACATCTCCTCCGAATATAATTTTATGCTTAGGCAACCATATCAAAATATCTCCCGGAGAATGTCCACCATTGCTAAAAATAAATTCAACGTCCACGCCTCCCAAATTACGTTTTTGTAGTTGGGTCAATATTGAATTGGGATACCTAAGTTTTGTGGTTCCAATGGTGCCGTTGGTCACTTTGGCATAAAATTCCACATCATCCTGGCCATACTTTTTCATTGTGGTAATCGCCTGTTCACTTGCAATGATTTCAACCACGGTATCGGAAAAAGCTGCATTGCCCAACCAATGATCGGCATGACTATGTGAATTGATTATCCAACGGACAGGAAGATCGGTGACCGTTTTAATGGCATTTTTAATCTTGTTGCCGATGGCCTCGGATGATCCAGTGTCAAAAAGAAGTATCCCCGTGTTGGTGACCACAAAGTGAACATTGGAATTCCACCCCTTGTTATCGGGGGTGGGCAATCCAATAAATGGTGAAACGATGCTATACACATTTTCGGCAATCGGGGTTACCACAAAATCAGATGTTATATTCTTTGCCATGGAATTTTGGGCGATTAGCGGAAATACGCTTAGAACGAAAAAGAGATTCTTCATTGACTTTTCAATCATTTCTTTTTTGTTTTCCGTGTAAAGTATTGGTTTAAAACCCAGCCAACTTTAAAATTTCACTTGGGGTTTCTTTACTGAGCTGAAGAATATTTTTATCCGATTTTTCCATGGCCTTTCTGATCAAGAAATTTCCGGTGCGATACCCTATGGCCAATCTTCCATCAGGATGTTGGAACATCCAATGTTGATAATTGGCATTAAGGGGCAAGGTCAAAATTTCTTTCATCCATTGCTCTGCAATCGCTGCTTCTGGAGGTGTATCTGCCTCTGTGGCCTGGTCGGTGTAGGTTTCGGAAAAAACCACGGCAAGGCCTTCGTTCACAGTGGCATTGGAAATTCCAGGACCGTAAACATTGTCTTGAATGGCCCAACCACGGGACAAATGGTGAAATTCATGAAAAACGGTGTGTTTTAGTGCAGTTTGTACAGCCTTGGTGACTCCGCCAGTAAATTTATCCGAGATCTGAATGGCTACAAAAGGTGGTGTGTTGGAATCAGTTCGTCCAGTTACACCACCGACCAAATCCAGGTCCCAATCCACGATTTCCACGTTTACCTCAATGCTGACCGGAAGGGAAGGCAACAAGGTTCTGATCTCTTTTTCCGATTCCAAGATAACATTGTTGATCAACCGTTTTTGTTCAGGTGTAAAAGGTATCGTACCTTCTTTAAAGGATATTGCCGTACTTGTGGGCTCCGCTTCCTTTGCGGCGTTTTTGCAATTGCTGATTACTGTTAGTGTAATGAACAGTGCTAGAATTTTGATTGATTTCATTGTTTTTGGTGTTTGCAATGAAGACTTTACAAAACCAAAAATGTTACAACGGAATCAAAAAAAGGTTTTAAAGGTGGTCATTTCAAATCAATTTAAGTTCAATCGAAAAAGGATCATTCTGTTAAGAATCAAATCCTTTATTTAAACTTTAAAAAAGCTTAGTGTTTTGGAATGTTTATTTTTTTATTTTCATGCCAAGCATATCAGAAATATGCTTCCCAGATATACGGAAGAAGCACGTAG
>TARA_R110000765_G_scaffold47571_3_pt1 | contig 15585 bp, 12 predicted proteins | sample TARA_R110000765 | Tara Oceans TARA_R110000765 (sample SAMEA4398168) | marine metagenome | biome: Polar Biome; feature: [MES] marine water layer (ENVO:01000295) within the mesopelagic zone...; material: water (ENVO:00002006), including particulate matter (ENVO:01000060) such as...... | reverse complement strand
TTACATTTAGTTATTAATAAATTCATGTTAATAGAGGTTATAAACCATTTCTGATAACTTCTCAAAATACTGATTTCCAATATACCTTTAGGTTAAAGTTCTGTCAATAACTTTTAGTATTTCATATAGTCAAGTAAAAATCCAATAAGTTATACCTGTTATTAACAGACTATAATAATCATCAAAATTTAATTTAATTTAAAAGAAAAAATGTCAATTATGATATATATGTTAATAACAACTCATTTACTTAACTTTTCAATAAAAGGTTGAATAATAGGTAGTGGATTATAATTCGTAATTTTCCAACAAATTAAAAGTTTAATGTCGAAGAGAAATAAAAAGGCGAATAATCATAGAAAGAATGAAATTACAAAAGGAATTTTTACTGTTCTTGAAAAGGAACCTAGTAAAAGTTTTAATTACAAACAGATTGCCGCAAAGATTGATATTACTGATGCTCAAGATAGAAATATCCTAATAAAAAGATTAACAGAGCTAAAAGAAAAGAAGCGTATACAAGAAGTTGACCGCGGTCAATATAAAGTATTAGAAAATACAAAGTCGTACCATGAAGGTACGGTAGATATTACAGGAAAAGGAAACGCTTATATTGTTGTTGAAGGGATGGATGATGATATTTTTATACCATCAAATAAAGTAAATAAAGCCTTTCATAAAGACAAAGTAGAGGTATACATATATCCAAGAAGTAAAAGTAAAAAATTAGAGGGCGAAATAGTACGGGTACTTGAACGTTACAAAACTACATTTGTAGGTATTGTAGATATGCAAAAAACATTTGCTTTCGTAAGACCAACAGATTTTAGAATGTACACTGATATTTTTGTTTCAAAAGATAAATTAGGCGAAGCAAAAGATGGTGAGAAGGTTTTGGTTGAAATTACTGATTGGCCAGATAATGTAGATTCACCTTTTGGTAGAGTTACTGAGGTATTAGGTATACCAGGTGAGCATGATACTGAAATACATTCTATATTAGCGGAATATGGCTTACCATATTCATTTCCTGCAGAGGTTCAACGTTTTGCTGATGGATTAGATACTAGTATTAAAAATGAAGAAATTTTAAAACGTAGAGATGTTAGAGATGTTTTGACATTTACTATTGATCCGAAAGATGCTAAAGATTTTGATGATGCATTATCATTTCAAAAATTAGAAAATGGAAATTATGAAATAGGTATTCATATTGCCGATGTATCTCATTATTTAGAAAAGGAAACAATATTAGATGATGAAGCTTATGAAAGAGCTACCTCTGTTTATTTGGTTGATCGTGTGGTACCGATGTTACCTGAGGTCTTATCTAATAATGCTTGTTCGTTAAGACCTAATGAAGAAAAGTATACATTTTCTGCCATTTTTGAGCTTGATGATACTTCTACGATAAGAAATCAATGGTTTGGTAGAACTGTAATCAATTCTAATGAACGTTTTGCATATGAAGAAGCACAATATATCATAGAAACAAGAAAAGGTCTTATACCTCAAGAGATATCTATTAGAGATACCTCTTATACGGTTTCTGATGATGTAGTAGAAGCAACTTTAGAGATGGATAGGTTAGCGAAAATCATGCGAGATAAACGTATGGATCAAGGAGCATTATCTTTCGATAAAGTTGAAGTACGTTTTAATCTAGATGAAAACAGTAATCCAATTGGGGTCTATTTTAAAGAATCTAAAGATGCTAATAAACTTATAGAAGAGTTTATGCTTTTAGCAAATAGAAAAGTGGCAGAATTTATTGGAAAACAAAAACCAAAAAAGACCTTTGTTTATAGAATTCATGATGATCCAGACCCAGATAAGTTAATTGCTTTAAATGGTATTGTATCTAAATTTGGTCATAAATTAGATTTTAAGGATAAGAAATCTATTAGTTCATCTTTAAATCAATTATTACAAGTTGTTAAGGGTAAAAAAGAGCAGAATTTGGTAGATACGCTTACGATACGAAGTATGAGTAAAGCTATTTATACCATAGATAATATTGGTCATTATGGTTTAGCTTTTGATTATTACACCCACTTTACCTCACCAATTCGTAGGTATCCTGATGTTATGGTACATAGATTATTACAGCATTATCTTGATGGTGGAAGTTCAGCTAAGGAAGAAGAGTTTCAAAAGAAGTGTAAACATTCTTCCGATATGGAATATTTAGCTTCTAGTGCAGAGCGTGATTCTATTAAGTACATGCAAATCAAATTTATGCAAGATCATAAAGATGAGGAGTTTCGTGGGGTCATTAGCGGTGTTACGGAATGGGGTATTTATGTTGAAATCATTGATAATAAGTGTGAGGGAATGATTCGTATTCGAGACATAAAAGGAGATTATTATATCTTTGATGAAAAGCAGTATGCTATAGTTGGAGAACGTACCAAGAAGAAATATACACTTGGTGATGAGATAACCGTTATGGTTAAAAGTACCGATTTAATTAAAAGGCATTTAGATTTTGCTTTAATTCCAGATGAGAATAAATAATTTGGAACGAAATTTGGTATAAGGTGGCTGTATTAGAAAGGTAATAAATAAGTTAGTTGCTTTTCTATAAAACAAATTTATACGTAAAGAATGAAACAAGTACTGTTTTTAATGTTTCTCTTCGGATGTATTTTGGTTACTGGCCAGGATAGTAAGGTTACTCATAAATTAGAATCCTTTAAAGAATTAAAAGGTTTTGATGGGTTATCAATTAACCTTATAAAATCTACTGAGAACAAAGCAATAATTTCTGGTGAAAATACCAATAGTGTTGCAATTGTTAATGTTGAAGGTGTATTAAAAATACGAATGCAAATAGGTAAGATTTTTAGTGGATATAAAACCTTTGTTGATTTATATTACTCCGATAAAATTTTAGTTATTGATGTTAATGAAGATGCTCGTATTGTATCTAAAGAAATTATTAAACAAGAAGTATTAGAATTAAAAGCACAAGAAGGTGGTGAATTAATTGTTAATGCAGAAGTAGAACAAATGTTAATCAAATCTGTTTCAGGCGGTGTTATTAAAACAACTGGTTCTTCTAATTTGCAAGATGTTCAAATTAATACAGGAGGTATTTATGAAGGTAAAAATTTCAGCACTAATTTTTCTACTATTAATGTAAATGCTGGTTCTAGAGCTGAAATTAATGCTAAAGATTATGTAAAAGCAACAGTTAAGGCTGGGGGTGAAGTTTTGGTATATGGTAATCCGAAGAAATTGGAAGAGAAAACGGTCTTTGGGGGTACAATAAAAAGAATGTAAAGTTTTATGTTAGAAGATATACAGGCAGCAATTCCTTTAGGCTTTTTCTTAAGTTTTATGGTAGGTCCTGTTTTTTTTGTTCTTCTTCAAACTAGTGCAATTAAGGGTTTTAGGGCAGCTATAACTTTTGATTTAGGTGTATTTTTAGCTGATATTTTGTTTATACTTCTTGCTTATTTCAGTAGTTTTCAGCTTCTTGAAAATTTAAGTAATCAACCAGGTTTATATGTTTTTGGTGGAGTTATTCTGCTTATCTATGGGCTAGTAACTTTTTTTAAAGTAGATAAAAAGGAAATACCTGATGAATCTAAAAAGATTAATAAATCTGATTTCTTTGGTTTATTTATAAAGGGATTCTTATTGAACTTTATAAATATCGGAGTATTAGTATTCTGGTTGGGTATTATAATTATAGTGGGCCCTAGTTTGGATAATCAACCTAGTCGATTTTTTACTTTTTTTGCAACTGTACTTCTCTCCTATTTTGTAACCGACATATTTAAAATTTTATTAGCGAAACAGTTAAAGAAAAAACTAACGGCTAATAGAATTTTACTAGTGAAAAAAGTCATTGGTATTATTCTTATTATTTGTGGTGTCGTTCTTGTTATTAAAGGTTTTCTTCCTAAGAATCAGTTTAACATCGAACATGAATTGGAAAGATTAGAGCATAATATTGTAGAATAAAAAAGCCGGTGATTAACCGGCTTTTTATGTTTTACTTTTAAGTATTATTTTTTATACTTATCATTTAATAACTTAACTATTTCATCAGTTAAGTTATTTTTATCGGTACCATAAAGTACACTACCACCATCGCCACCACCTAATATGTATGAGTAACCGTTGGCTTTGCCGTATGCTTTTATTTCTTCTTTAACTGTAGAAACAATACTATCCATTTCTGTTTGGCCAGCTAGTTGTAGTTGTTGATCTTGTTGTTGTAGTTGTTGACCAATCATTTGACCTCTTTGTTGCATAGCCGCGTATTCTTCTTGTGCTTTAGTTTGAGACATGGACTGCGCTTTTGCTTGAAAAGCTTGGGCTTCCATTTGAAAGGATTGAGAAATACTATCTCTTTTTGATGCTAAAGCGTCGGCTTTGATTTTAAATTTTGACTCAACATCAATTTTTTGTTGGTACTCATCCATCAACTTTACATTATCTACATATCCAATTTTTTCTTGTTGACATGAAGCTAATAATGTAACAGCTAATACTACTATAAGATTTTTCATTTTTTCATTTTTAAGTTGTGCAAAAGTAGTAAAGCTTTTTAAAATGAAATTATTTTTATTGGGGAATATAATTGTGGTTATAGTCGGTATTGATATTTACTATATAAAATTTTAATTTTATAGATTTTTCTTATTTTAAATGTTGTTTTTAAGCCATTTTAAGCCATTTTCTGTAGTAGACTAATGCACTAGTATGATTTTATGAATTAAAATGCACTAGATTGGCTTTATTTACTTTTTACTCTCTTTTAAGTACATAAATAAGTGAAGAATATTCACTTGTGTTATTTGCTTTATAATTAGATAACCAACCTAGGTAAATTGCTTTAAAATAATTTTGTTTTCCCTCTTTATATTTTTCAGACAAAAGTGACACATAGTAGGAGTCAAATTTCATCGGCAAGGTTTCAATCACTTTAAATTTATGTTCTTTAAATATTTGGGCAATTGAGTTTTGTGAAAAATGCCATAAGTGTCGTGGCGTGTCATAAGCAGCCCAATTTTCTTTGTAATGTTTGGCATCATAAGATTTATAATTAGGGACTGCAATTAGTAATGTACCTTCATCTTTTAAAAGGGCTGTAATTTTTTTAATTTGATTTTGTAAATCTGGCAAATGTTCTAATACATGCCATAAGGATATTACATTAAATTTTTGCTGACCTACCTTTTCTAAACTGGGTGTAACATGAATATTTTTTAGTGCGGTTTTTTCCCTTGCATTTTCATTGGGTTCTACACCGAAAGTATTCCAATTTTCTTTTTTAGCCAGGGCCAAAAATTCACCTGTACCACATCCAATATCTAAAATTGATCTATCATTTTTTGAATATTGATTTATCAATTTTATTTTTTTACGGAGAGTATATTTTTTAACTAGTTGATAAATCTTTTCAAATATGTTTTGGGCGTTATCTGTATGAGATATGTAATTAGTTGTTTGGTAATATTTGTCTAAATTTTTTGGCGAAGGGGTCGTTACGAGCATGTCATAGTTGTCATCAAACTCTAGAGAAAATTTTTCTTTTGTTATGAGATGATCTTCGGTAGTTAAATATGTTTTGTTTTTTGACATCCTTTATTTTGGAATTTGGATCTGTTTAATTTTTCATTGTTCCACGTGGAACAATTTCTCCTACCGGCCAAGAAAAACTAAAAGAACGCTAATATCACTTGGCGTAACTCCACTAATTCTTGATGCTTGTGAAATTGTAACTGGTTGTATTTTGGTTAGTTTTTCTCGTGCTTCGAATGACAGTGATTTTAATTTGGTATAGTCAAAGTTTGTTGGAATTTTTACAGATTCTAACCTGTGAAGTTTATCTGCATTAAGTTTTTCTTTGGCTATATAACCTGAATATTTTATTTGAACTTCTGCCTGTTCTAGTACCTCACTATCAAAATTATTTTCTTTAATAAAGGTAGATACTTTTTCTAGTTGTTGCATGTGATCCATGGTTACATTGGGTCTAGAAAATGCTTTGTACATTTTATCAGACTGCTTTACTAAAGCTGATTCTACACTTTTAAAAATGGGGTTTATTTCTTTTGGGAGCACACTCGTATCTTTAAAGAAGTTTATTAAAGATTCTGATTGTTCTAGTTTTTCTTCCATTCTTTTCATGCGTTTTTCACTGGCTAATCCTATAGAATAACTAAGTGGAGTTAGTCGCAAATCAGCATTATCTTGTCTTAATAGTGTTCTATACTCTGCCCTAGAAGTAAACATTCTATAAGGTTCTTCTGTACCCTTAGTGATAAGATCATCTATTAAAACACCAATATAAGCCTCATCTCTTTTTAAAATTAACGGGTCTTCTTCATTTAATTTTAGGTGAGCATTTATACCGGCCATTAAACCTTGTGAAGCTGCTTCTTCATAACCCGTTGTTCCATTTATTTGTCCGGCAAAATATAGATTATCTACTAGTTTTGTTTCTAGGGTATGTTTCAATTGTGTGGGCGGAAAGTAGTCGTATTCAATAGCATATCCTGGCCTAAAGAATTTTACTTTTTCAAAACCTACAACAGAACGCAGAGCTTTAAATTGTACATCTTCTGGTAATGAAGTTGAAAATCCGTTTACATAAACTTCAACGGTTTCCCAACCTTCTGGTTCAATAAACATTTGATGGCTATCTTTATCAGCGAACCTATTTATTTTATCTTCTATAGAAGGACAATATCTTGGACCTGTACTTTTTATTCTTCCATTAAACATGGGTGACCTATCGAAACCTTCTCTTAATAGATCATGAACCATGGCACTTGTGTGCGTCATATGACAATCACGTTGGTGAGCTAAATGTTTAGTTTTCGTGTACGAAAATTTTTCTGGTATAGCATCTCCTGGTTGAATGATCATTTTAGAATAATCTAATGACCTACCATCTACTCTTGGGGGTGTTCCGGTTTTCATTCTTCCACTTTGAAAACCAAAACCTAGGAGTTGTTCGGTAATTCCAGTTGCAGCTTTCTCTCCAGCTCTACCTCCACCGAATTGTTTTTCACCAATATGAATCAATCCATTTAAAAATGTACCGTTCGTTAGCACAACTGCTTTTGATTTTATATCAATGCCTAATGATGTTTTTACGCCAACAATTTTATTACCCTTTACTAATAGTCCGGAAACCATTTCTTGATAAAAATCTACGTTTGGTGTGCGCTCTAACATTAATCTCCACTCTTCTGCAAACCGCATTCTGTCGTTTTGAGTTCTTGGGCTCCACATTGCTGGTCCTTTAGACTTGTTCAACATTTTAAATTGTATGGCCGATTTGTCAGACACGATACCACTATATCCACCAAGGGCATCAATCTCTCGCACAATTTGTCCTTTAGCGATTCCACCCATGGCAGGATTGCATGACATTTGACCTATGGTTTGTAAATTCATGGTGATCAAAAGTGTTTTTGACCCCAAATTAGCGGCTGCCGCAGCAGCTTCTGCACCGGCATGACCTCCACCGACTACGATAACATCATATTCTTCTCCAAACATATCTTCTATTGTTCCACGTGGAACAGCTTTATTTTTTCCTCTTCTTTAGCGCGCATTTCGGCAGTAGCTGCTTCCGTTTTATCCGAATAACCCATAAGATGTAAAACCCCATGAATCATTACGCGTTTTAATTCGTTGTCAAAGGAAACATTAAATTCCTCTGCATTCTCTTTTACACGATCAATTGAAATGTATAAGTCTCCAGATACGTTTTTTCCTAACACATAATCAAAGGTGATAATATCAGTTAAAAAATCATGTTGAAGATAATCTTGGTTGATTTTTAGTAAGTAGTCGTCATCACAGAAAATGTAATTTAACTCATGTATTAAGAAACCTTCTGTAGCACAGACCTCGGTAATCCACAAATCATAGGTGGTTTCTGTGTCTAATTTAAAATCAAATAGATAATTATAGTTAATCATTAGCTTTAAAGTACTCTTTAACCTTGTTTTGAAAATTTTGCCGCAAAGGTAAGCTTTGCCTATTTAAAATTTCAACTTCATTACGATAATTATCTAATAATGAGGGTTTAGTAGTAATAGGATTTGAAAAATCCTTTTGATTGGCCTTACTTTCTCTTTCAGATTTCTTGCCTTGTTTTAATGCTGCGTTCTCTAATTTTAATAATTCGTATTGTATTGTGTTGGCTTTGTTTATAGTACGTTGTGTGATTCCGTTTTCTAACAAGTCATTTTCAAAATCTTCCATTTGCTTAATCAGCTTTTGACCAAGTTTTTGGTCGCCCGAATTAATCATATTTTGAAGCTGATTTTCCAATTCTTGGCGAATTTTCTGTTGACTTTGATATATTTCGTAGATTTCTTTTAGTTCTGCTTCACTCATATTCCCTGGCCCTTGTCCTCCTTGGCTGTTTGAATCTCCTCGTCCTTCGCCATTAGCGCCAGTTTCACCGCTTTTGCCATTTTTACCTCGACCTCCTTCTCCGTTTTCTCCATTTTGCCCATTATTTCCTTCAGAACCTTGTTTTCCACCTTTGCCTTGCTCACCACCGTCTCCTTGTTCTCCGTTTTCACCTTTTTTTCCCTGACCGCTCTCGCCCTTTTTACCTTCTTTACCTTCACTACCCGATTTACTTTGGCTACCCATTTTTTTACCTAATTGTTGTTGACCTTTAATAATGTCAGGTAGTTGAAAACCGGCTTCACTTTGACCAGAACCTTTGCCCATTTGCATACTTTGTTGCATGTTGTCCATAACTTCTGCTAGAAAATCTGCTAAGCTATTGGCAGCGGTAAGCACATATTTTTGATGTGAAATGCCTTGATATACTTGTCCATCGGCGAGAGTTTCTAATGATTTATCAATATTGTAATAAACCTCGGTTATTTGCTCATTAACAAATTCAGATAGTTCAGCTTGCCTTAATGATAAAGCAAAAAGACTGTCGTCTACATGTTCAAAAAGACCTCTTAATTCATTCTGGTCACGAACCGTTTCGGAGTATTGAGCTACGTCTTGATCTTCTCTTTGTGCTATTCTATCAAAAAGCGATTCTTGTTTAAAAGAAAAGATGATAAGGTTATCTAATATTTGTCTTAACATTTCTGCATCTTCTGAAACTGAAGAGCCACCAGCACTACTCGAAGATGATTCACTTAATTGTTGGCTCATTGCCTTCATTTTATCCGCTGCAGACTTTTGTTTTTTGTTTGCCTTATCGTTGGTGTTAGGTTGTTCATCACCTTGTTCATTTTTCTTTAATTCATCTAAAGCTTCTTTCTGATCTTCCTTCACACCTTCTTTTTTAGTGTTATCAAGTTTTAAATCAATTGGTTTTTTTAGTTGTTCATTGTCCTTTTTCAATGCGTCTATTTCGTTAGATAGCTCATTGAATTTTTCGTTTAATTCTTTTTGTGCTTCTGGGGTGTTTTCAGCCTTATTCTTCGTTGAAAGATTTTCTTGTTTTTCAGATAACTCTTCTAAATCTCTAGATAATTGAGAAGCTTTTTCTGTAACATAATACCGTTTGGTCAATTCTAATAATTGTTCTAAACTGCGCTTACTATTTTGCTGCTTCTTCCCCAGTTCTTCTAGGCGTTTGGTTAATTCTTCTTTATTTATTTTATCGGCTATTTTATTTAACTCTTCAAGCAGTTTCTCGTTTTTCTTGGCTTCTGCCTCTTGTCGCTCTAATCGTTCTTGTAACAATTGGTTTAATTTGTTATCGCTTTGCTCTTTCGCTAAATTTTCTTTAAGGTCTTTGCTAAATTTTTGCATGAATTGCTCTTGTCGTTCTTGCTTCTTTAGAAAGTCTTTTATTTGATTTTGATCATTGAAGTTTAAGCTATTTTTTTCTTTTTGATTTTGATTTAATTCATCTAATGACTCTTTTTGTTCTTTAGCCCTTTCTAATGATTTATCTAAATCTTTAATTAAAGATTGTTGTGATTCTAAATCTTTATTTTTTAATTGATTTTCGTCAAGAATTAACTGCTGAAATACCTGACTTTTTACAGATTTACCATTGTGTAGGGCATCGTTATCTGTTATTTTAAAATAAAAGCCATAATCTTTGCCTGCCGTAATATCTAAACCTGAGGGAAAAGTATAATAGAACTGTTCGTAATTTGAAGATGGCTTGGCTAAAGAAACGATGTACTCTTCTTTTTCATTACCTACTTCAAAATAGACGATATCTATTTTTCGTAGGCCATAATCATCTGAAGCACTACCGCTATAATATGATATGTTAGGATTTATGGTGTCTAATATTTGATTTACTTTAATCGTAGGATATCCGTCTTTCACAACTTTAAAATTGTAAGCTAAACGTTCATAATTGGCTACATTTTTATTGGTGGTGGTCAATTGGTAGTTCAAATCACTGTATATCTTTTTCTCTAGTTCAAAGACATTGTTTGCTTTTAAAAAGTATATTGATGTGTCTTTTTGAATAAGATTAATCTTATCGGTATGTTTTCCAACAATTTTCCAGGTTACTTTTGTTCCTTCTGGTATTACTGCGTTTCCCGTACTTTTTATAATTTCATTTGGCTTATTTAAGTAGCTAGGATAGCTTAAATTCATAGTAAAATTTACTATGGATGGAGTCTCTAAAGAAACTAGGGTGTACTCACGTGAACTGACTTGATTTGCGCTGAAATTGAACGTTGTAGTTTTTATTGGGGGTGTAAAAGTGTGCACATAAAAACCATTTTCTTTTTGTAGTAAAATAGATTGTCCATTTATTTCTAGGTATACGTTTTCAGGTTTAATCGCCCCTATAGTAGCTACTTGAATAGTGAATGATTCATCTTGGAGCATAGAAAGATTGGTAGACAGCAGTTCAAAACGGAAAGGGGCAGGTTTTTCATATGCCATTTCATAATTGACTACACGCTCATAGGTGCCGAAAAATGAATTCCAGTATCCAGTAATATAAAGTCCTACAATTATCAGAATAGGTAAAACTGCGTATTTAAGGTATTTAGCCGCCTCTTTATAATTAATAGCATTCGAAAATGGTATTGGGTCCATTTGTTTTGAACGCTGTGAAATGCTAGCCAAAAGAAGTTCTGACTTTTTTGGGTCTTCAGCTAAATCTAGGAGATTTGTAAGTTTATCTCCTACTTGAGGAAAATGTTTTCCAATCATGGTTGCCGCATCCTTTGCGCCAATCCCTTTTTTCAATTTTAAAAGGTAAAAAATCGGAGTCAGTATATATTTATAAAGCAAAAAGAGTTCTACCCCAATGAATATTGCGAATAATATCATTCTACCTATTGTATTCAACCATAAAAAGTACTCTACTCCTAATACGACTAAGAAAAATAGAAATCCGAACGCAAAAAACAATAAAATACCCTTAAGCAAAACTTGAGAGTAATGCTTTTGAATAAACTTATTCAAACGTTCTAATATGTGGTTAAAGTCTTGCAATTATTGATTTTTATACCAAGATAATGGTTATCACGAATGAATAATGGGAATAATTTGTTAAAACGAGTAACTGTCCATTTGATATAACCGTTACAATCAGTTAATTATTATAGTAAAAGATGCAAATTCGTCTTTCAGATTTTCGGTATAAAAACGCTTGGTTGTGTATCTTTGCGACATCATAATAAATATATGTCGAAAAAAGTACGTGTTCGTTTTGCTCCTAGCCCTACTGGGCCTTTACATATTGGTGGTGTTCGTACCGCTTTATTCAATTATTTATTTGCTAAAAAACATGGTGGTGATTTCATACTTCGTATAGAAGATACCGACCAGAATAGATATGTTGAAGGGGCAGAACAGTATATCATTGATTCTTTGAATTGGTGTGGAATTCCTTTTGATGAAGGTATTGGTAAAGATGGTGGTTTTGGCCCGTATAGACAGAGTGAGCGTAAATCTTTATATAAAGAATATGCTGATTTGCTTATAAAAAGCGGTAATGCATATTATGCGTTCGATAGTGCTGAAAGTCTTGATGCACATCGAAAAAACCATGAGGAAAATGGGAAAACGTTTATTTATAACTGGCATAATCGTCTTAAACTCGACAATTCATTGTCTTTAATGCCAGATGTGGTTCAACAACGTTTGGATAATGGTGACGATTTTGTTATTCGATTTTTAACCCCACCAGACGTAAAATTAGAATTAACCGATATTATTCGTGGTTCAATGCAAATTGACACCAATGTTCTAGATGATAAAGTTTTATTTAAAAGTGATGGTATGCCTACCTATCATTTAGCGAATATTGTTGATGATTATTTAATGGAAATTACCCATGTTATTCGTGGTGAAGAATGGCTACCTTCTTTGGCATTACATAAACAATTGTATGATGCTTTTGGTTGGGAAGCTCCTCAGTTTGCTCATCTTCCATTAATAATGAAGCCCGTTGGAAAAGGAAAATTAAGTAAGCGGGATGGAGAAAAATTAGGTTTCCCTGTTTTTCCTCTTTCTTGGAATGAGTCTGTAGGATATAAAGAATCAGGATATTTCCCAGAAGCTGTTATTAATTTCTTGGCGCTTTTAGGATGGAATCCTGGAACCGAACAAGAATTATTTTCTTTAGATGAATTAGTTAAGGCCTTTAGTTTAGAGCGTGTAAACAAATCAGGTGCTCGTTTTGATCCAGAAAAAACCAAATGGTACAATCAACATTATTTGCAACAAGCGGCAGATGTTGATTTAGCAAAAAGCTTTTTGCCTACCGTAAAAGAGCAAACTACAAACGAAGTATACACGAATTTAGAATATGTAACCAAAGTGGTTACGCTGATAAAAGAACGCGCAGTATTTGTTTCTGATTTTTGGGAACTAAGCGACTATTTCTTTGTAGCACCTAAAGAGTACAATGAAAAGGCATCTAAAAAGCAGTGGAAAGAAGATACTGCGGATATCATGAATGATTTTATTTCTATAGTTGAACCTATTGAAGATTTTTCATCTGAAAATACAGAAAGCATTGTAAAAGCTTGGATTGCCGATAAAGAATTGTCTTTTGGAAAAGTAATGCCCCCTTTGCGCTTATTCTTGGTTGGAGATATGAAAGGACCTCATATTTTCGATATTATGGCAATGATAGGAAAAGAAGAAAGTATCACTCGTATAAAGACTGCACTGAAAAAATTGGGTTAACTATAAATTTTCAAGGATATACACATTAACTTATTTCCTTGAAAATTCACCCAACACTTCCATAGCCTTTTCTGTATCTTTTGTGGATACAAAAATATGGTCATGATAAAATGCAGCAATTACATTACAACTAATATTATGTTTTGTTAATGCTGTAGAAACTGCTGCTGTAAGGCCAACAGCATCTAATGCTGAATGAACAGTTAAGGTTATCCACGAAGCAATGAACTCATAATTTAAATTATAGTTATCTGCTTTCTCTTTTGAAAGGATAATTGTAATACCCTCTGCTTCTTTAAATTCAAACAGTATATCTTCTCTTGAAATTTTGCTGATGTCTTTGAGAGATACAAAAACATAGCTACCAACGTTTAAATTAGGTTTTAAACTCCTTAATAAAACACTAAGATCTGTTACTCCTGCCATATGAGCGCTTTTGCGGAATTTAAAAATAAAAATCGACCCTTCGGGTAAATAAACAAATTACAATGCTTTTAAAGCAGGCTATTTTATTCAAATAAAGCGTAAGAAAATTATTTTATGTATTCTTCCATCGTTCTTCTGCCCAAGTTTTCATTTCTGTTGGTGTTAGAAATGTCCAGGCAATTATTCTACTCATTTTGTTTCCTTGTCCCATTGGAGTAGTCTTGTGTTCTACAGCGCCCACTTTTTCCAATCTGTCATAAAACGAACGCAAATTTGACTGCTTAGAAACTAATGTAGAATACCAAGCGGAATTTTTCGGGAATTGTGCGCTTTCGTTGATCATATTTAAAACAAAACGTTTTTCGCCACCATCTGTCCAAAGTTCTCCACCTTGACCGCTAAAGTTTAGCTCAGCTTTCTTGACCCTCTTTTTCTTAAGATTACTTAACTTTCTTAAAGTCCCAGCTTCTGCTTCAGCTTGTGTTGCATGAAATGGAGGGTTGCAAATGGTCAAATCAACCTTTTCATTGGCGTTTAATATTCCCGAGAAAATATGCTCAGGTTTTAGTTGTAGTCTAAACTCTACTTTACCATGAAGTGAAGGGTTTGAGGTCACAATTTTTTGTGCAGCTTCAATTCCATTTTGGTCTATATCTGTTCCAATAAAAGACCAGCCATATGCACTATTTCCAATTATTGGATACACACAATTGGCACCCACACCAATATCTAAACACGTTATCTGCTCTCCTGTTACTAGTTTGCCGTTGTTACTTGAGGCTAAAACATCGGCTATATGATGAATGTAATCTGCCCTACCTGGTATTGGGGGACATAAAAAACCATCTGGTATATCCCAATAATCCAATCCGTAATGCGAAATTAAGAGCGCTTTATTAAGGGCCTTAACAGCTTTTGGGTTAAAAAAATCAATGGAAAGATTGCCATATTTATTTTTGGCAACAAATTCTTTAAGTTCAGGATGTACTAAACGCAGAGCCTTTAAATCATAACGGCCTGCATGTTTGTTGCGAGAATGTAAACTAGGTTTTTCTGAATGTTCCTTTTTCTTAGGGTCTGACATAATGTGGAGGTAAATACTATAGGGGCCAAAGCTAAAGCTAATTTCTATGCAGCGCTATTATTTCTTCGCATGCGTTTAGGACCATACCAAAGCCAAAAACCGGTAATTGTAAAAACTAAAAGAGCAACACCCATAATTGTGGTATAAAAAACTTTGATTTGATTGTTACTGGTACCCAAATACTTATCTAATATTGAACCATCGTGTATGTTTTCAATAAGATCAGAATACCGGCGGTCTACATGAAGTAATTTTCCGGTGGCACCATCAAGTTGTAGTCCCCAAAGATGCTCGGAATATATAAATTTGACCATCCCTTTGTCTTTTCTAATATCAATACGATCTATATCAGTTGAAAGTTCTGGTGAAATTTTTTCTAGCAGGTAATAGTTGGCCATTGAATTTAAGCTATCGATAGGAAGCCAATCTTTCAATTCTATTGAAGAACCTTGATATGATTTAGATAAAATAATACCTGCGCTGTGTTTTTTCCAACCAAGTAGGAGCCCGGTAGTTGCAATGAAAAAGAAAAATAGAAATAATGAAGCGCCAGTAATTCTATGTATTTTTCTAAAAATGCGTAGCAATTTCGCCTGTCGCTGTCTTTTGGTATCCTTACGCATTCTTTGGTTTAGTTATCGTGCAATATAGTCAGTTTTGAAAAGTGGTCTTAGAAGAAATTGTTAAAAGATATCGACCATCCACCATTTTTAAAAGAGCTATTGTATGGGATCAAATTCTAAAAGTAAATTAACATGTAGTTTAGGAATAGCATAGTCACATTTACCCTTTGTTGGAAGAAAAAATAGTTTTCAAATGCTTATATTTAAGTGTGGTTTTTAAAACGGAATAAATCAGTAAAAGATTAAAATTCCACCATAGCTTTTATCTATGAAAATCACAATTTTAATAAGCACAATATTTATAATTTTACTAGAGTAGAG
>TARA_R110000765_G_scaffold39306_5_pt1 | contig 15594 bp, 8 predicted proteins | sample TARA_R110000765 | Tara Oceans TARA_R110000765 (sample SAMEA4398168) | marine metagenome | biome: Polar Biome; feature: [MES] marine water layer (ENVO:01000295) within the mesopelagic zone...; material: water (ENVO:00002006), including particulate matter (ENVO:01000060) such as...... | reverse complement strand
TCCTTTTACTTGGATAATCAAATCCAAGAAACCTTTATTCAAAAAGCGAGACAACAGGAAAATCTATACCAAATGGCTTACCTTTTAGGTTATAAACCTAAAGTAACAACAGCCGCAACTGTAGAAATTGACTTTTATCAACAATTACCTGCAAAATTAGAAGGGGGAGAATATATTCCGGATTTTGATTATGCAATGATAATCCCAGAAAATACTACTATTACTTCAAATTTAGATGCTTCTCAAAACTTTATTATTGAAGATGTAATTGACTTTTCAGCTTCAGGCTCATTAGATCCTACTACAGTATCTGTATACCAAATATCAGGTATTAACCCCACATATTATCTTTTAAAGAAAACAAGAAGAGCAATTTCAGCTACTATAAAATCCCAACAATTTACATTTACAGCATCAAAAAGATTTGATACGAGAACATTAACTGCTACTAACATTATAGGCGTATTAGACGCAGTAGATACTGATGGTAATACCTGGTATGAAGTCCCAAATATGGCGCAAGAAAACGTATATGATACCATTAGAAACACAAATGCTAGTGACCCAACGTATAATTTAGAAGAAGATGCTCCATATTTACTCCAATTAAAACAAGTTCAAAGAAGATTTGTAACTAGATTTATCAACTCGGGATCGTTAGAATTTCAATTTGGAGCAGGTGCAACAACTAGTAATGATGAGATGATAGTTCCTAACCCAGACAATGTAGGTTTAGGTTTACCATTTGAAAGGGACCAATTAACAACAGCATTCTCCCCTCTTAACTTTATATTTACAAATACTTATGGTATAGCACCTTACAACACAACATTAACTGTTAGGTATTTAATAGGTGGGGGTGTATCATCAAATGTAGAAGCTGGTACTTTAACAGTATTAGATGATACTAGTTTTAAATTTATTAATCCTAATTTAGCTAATACAACTTTAGCAAACCAAATATTTGCCTCTGTTTCATCAAACAACCCACTAGCAGCTGATGGTGGTCAAGATGGTGACACTGTAGAAGAATTAAGATTAAATGCTGTCGGTAACTTCCAAAACCAACTACGTACTGTAACTAAAGAAGATTATTTAATTAGATCTTTATCAATGCCTTCTAATTTAGGAGTAATAGCAAAGGCGTATGCAATGCCTGCTCAAATTGGTGAATATCAACCTGGTGAACTCCCTACTATTTTAGATTTATTCGTTTTAACTTATAACGCAGATAAACAATTAAAAACAGCATCATCACTAATAAAACGAAATTTACAAACATATCTAGCGGAGTATAGAATGATTAATGATTCTGTTAAAATAAAGGATGCATTTATAATCAATATTGAAGTAATATTTGATATAATTGTATTACCAAACTATAACAATAATGAAACTATAACTAAATGTATTACCTCATTAACTAATTTATTTGATATAGATAATTGGCAAATAAATGAACCCATTTTAATGAGGGATTTATATATTCTTTTAGATAAAGTAGAGGGGGTTCAAACTGTTAAGAATATTACTATAAATAATCTTTCAGGAGAAAGTTTAGGATATAGTGAATATGCTTATGATGTACTTGGAGCTACTATTGATGGTGTAGTTTACCCATCTATAGATCCAATGATTTTTGAAGTAAAATACCCAAATACAGATATTAAAGGTAGAGTAGTACCATTATAATAATTTAAGATATGGCAATTTATAAAATCTTCCCAACAAAAGACACTACCTTATATTCAGAATTCCCAAATACAAATACGGGATTAGATGAAATTTTAGAAGCTTCTACCTATGTAAAAGATAGTAAGGGTCAAGTTAGTAGATACTTAATTCAATTTTCTACAAGTGAAATATCTGATATCATTTCTACAAAAACTTCAAATGGGGAGTGGACAGCGTATTTAAGAAACTTTAATGCTGTTGTAACAGGGTTAAATCTAGACACACAGTTACTTTTTTACCCCGCAGCTGGGGTTTGGGGGATGGGTACCGGAAGATATGGAGATTCTCCAATAGTTACAAATGGTTCAAGTTGGAATTGGTTAGATTACTCAGGATCAGCTTTATGGCCTACTTCAGGTTTTCCAACATATATAACAGCTTCATGGTCAGGTAGCGTAGAAGGTGGTGGTAATTGGTATACGGGTTCAAATCTTGGATTAAATGTAACTCAATCCCAAACCTTCACATATGCTAATAATAAAGACATAAATGTAGAGGTTAAATCTACGGTTGAAACTTGGTATAGTTATTCATTAAATCCATCAGATGGGTTTGACAATAATGGGTTTATTATAAAACAAACAGATTCAAATGAATTTATAAATAATCCTAATAACCAAAAAACATTTAGGTATTTTTCTATAGATACTCATACAATATACCCCCCTCAATTAGAATTTAGATGGAATGATTTTACATTTAATACCGGGTCATCTACTAATGTAGTATTACCTCAAGTAGAAAGTTTTATTTCTATATACAACAACGCTGGTACTTATTACTCACAAAGCATTCCTAGATTAAGGTTTGCAGCTATGCCGAAATACCCAGATAGAGTATTTCAAACAGCATCATTGTATTCTACAAATTATTATTTACCAGAATCACAATCCTTATATGCTGTAAAAGATACAGAAACTAATGAGTTTGTAATTGATTTTGATGGTGATTATACTAGAATTAGTGCAGATACAACATCAAGTTATTTTGATTTATACTGCAGTGGTTTAGAACCTGAAAGATACTATACAGTCTTAGTCAAAACTACTATTGGAGGTACAACTAAAGTATTTGATAACAATATTATGTTTAAAATAGCGAACGGATAAATATGGAAAATATACAACTATCAAGACAAGTTTTCAATAAGGCAAAATTTAATGAAACTGTAAATACAGAGTTTACTCAACTTGTATCCCCCCCGGATCCATCTTTCTTTGATGTTAACTTGGCTACTGAAGAAGATTTTTGGATATTATACGATAAATTCTTTTATTTAATTCCTAAAGAAGGTGAAGTAAATTCTCACTTATATTTAGTTGAAACTAGTGGTGAGTATATTGATTATCAAGCAAATAATGAAGAAATTCAAGCCTTGTTAGAAGAAATAGCAGAATTAAGGGAAGAAAATTTAGAAGTAAGACAAGAGATAGCGGATGTTATAGCGGATATTAATCCTTAACTCTTTAGTTAAAAGTAAAATAAATGGAAATAACAAATACTACATCAAGTTTAAATGCTAGATCTTCAGTTAACCCATCAAACTTAAGTGCTAAGTCTTCGGTTAACCAATCAGGTTTAACTGCTGCCGACTTATCATTTACAACCAAACCATCTGTTACCCCAACACCAGTTGTACCTAAAAATATAGATTTTACTATACCAGTAAGTGCCTCTATTACATATGTTGATCCTAGTACTTTATCTAGTGATGGTTTTGAATTACAAGACCAAGCTATTATTCCAAATACATTCTTAACCTCATCATTTACCCCAGGAGATAATTTTGTTGAGCTTTATGTTTACGATGCTCAAAAGAATTTATTAACTTCTAATTATAATTGGGAAGATTGGACAATAGTAGAAAATTCAAATACCGAAATACCATCGGGGTCTTACGTTGATATAACTACAGGTTTAAATGTTGCTGAAGTAGCTCCAACTACTTTACCAACTAATGAATTAGTCTTAGACCCATCATCTAATGTTTATAATCAAGGATTTGAAAATGGTGTTTTATATGCATCTTATAATTTTGTAAAATATGAGTTAGGTTCATCCCCTCAGGATACTTTTTACTTATCAGAAATTTCTTCAGACAGAACTGAAATTGCTATTAAATCTAATACTATTGATAAAAATGATATTAAAAGAGGATATATATCTTTAACAAATTCCCTTAGAGGATTTGCTTATTTTGATGAGTTTTATGTAAGTTTCTTTAATAATGAGTATGCTATTAGTATTAATGTTCTGACAACGGGTTCAATAAAATCCCCTACAGATACTATTTTAATTAAACTATATGAACCTTTACCTACTCAATATAATGTAAAGGATGAATTATATGTAGCTTCAAAGGTAGGAGAAAGTAAAGCCTATAAGGTTGAATTTATTGAAGATCTTAGTTCATTTATTGAACAGGCCAATTTTATTAAAGGTCCAAACATTAATATATCTTTAAAAGATTTAGTAAATAATTCAACAACGTTAAAATCCTATGAGGATTTAACTACAACTCCATCATCAGAATCTTTAAATAATTTATTAAACACACTTAATAAAACCGGTGTAACTATTACACCTAACTATTCATATAATACCTTTAATGAGTTTATAAATTTCTCTTCTGCAAAGGAAAGAATAAATAATTTTTATGAAAAGGTATCTCAAATACAATCTTACGAGGCGGATATTGAAACTATAACTAAGATTACAGGTTCTAATCCTAACGTTGTACCTATTTCATCCAGTTTAGCTAGTTTACAAACTAATATTAGTAATCTAATTACAAATTTTGATGGGTATGAAAGCTATTTATATAATAATTCATCATCATTTGCTTATCCTAAATCAGGCTCAGTTTACCCTTACCCCTTACTATCAACGGGTAGTGTTGAAGTATTAGAGTGGTTAGGTAGTGATGTTGAAAACTCACAATATTATGGAGGTTATGTGTTATCTGCTTCTGTACATGATCAAAATAACCAAAATTGGTTATATTACACGATTCCATCATTTATAACTGAAAATTCGAACAATGATGAATATGTTGAATTTTCTAATATGGTGGGTCAATCTTTTGATGAGATTTGGCTTTATACAAGAGCTTTAAGTGAAAGGTATAATACAACAAATGATCCAGATAGGGGTTTACCTCTAGGCTTAGCTGCAGAAGCAATTAAAGGTTTAGGATTTGAAACATTTGGTAACAACTATAATAATCAGAATAACTTTATAGGTTTAACGGGTGAAAATAATGGTAGCTATGTCCCCCCTACAGGAAGTGAATTAATAACTCAATATATAGCGATAAATGGTGGAAGCGTATATAATTACTGGAGTGATAATTATGCTTGGATTGATTATGTTGAACAAGTAAATGACCCAGGCTTCCCGTATGCTATTGATAAAGTAAGTAAAGAAATATTTAAACGTCTCTACCACAACATGGCTTACCTTACTAAAAAGAAGGGTACAATTAGTGGCTTAAGACAACTTATTAATATTTGGGGTATACCAAATACTATCCTTCGTATAAATGAATTTGGGGGTAAGAATAGAGATAATAGTAATGATTATGATTTATGGTACAATAGATTTAGTTATGCTTATACTCCTATAGCAAACACATATGCAGCAAGTTCATCTGTTAGAATCCCTTGGATGCCTTTAGAGCGTAACAGGATTGCAGATAGTGAATATATAGTTCCTGATGGTTTAGCCTTTAGGTTTAAAACAACAGGTTTCCCATCATCTAGTTTTGGTGGTTCTTATTATACACAATCCTTAGTAGCTAAAAAATCTAACGGAGTAGCTGACTCAGAAATGGATTTTGGTATTAGTTTATTCTATGAAGACCAGCCATCAGGATCGTACTCAGGTTCAAGTAATAGTGATTACTATGAATATGGGAAAATGAGATTTTATATTTCAGCATCATCCGCTCAAGGGGGTGTTTTAGAATCTGATGATATTTTCTTACCATTCTTTAATAAAGGGTGGTGGAGTGTTTCATTTCAAAGAGATACTCATGTTTCAGCCTCAATTAATATAAAAGATACAAAATACACATTACAAGTAGCTAATAACCTATATAATGGAGCAGATGGTAATATTATAGGTTGGACAGGATCTGTTGATAGTGATGTAACAAGTGCTCAATCATCAGTTAATGAAGCTTGGAATAGTTTTGGTGTATCTGAAATAGATGGTATATATCTTGGGGGTTATGTTTCTGGTTCTAATGTGGTAGCCGAGGTATTAAATGAAAATGGTAAAATATTTTCAGGTTCACTTCAAGAATTTAGATATTATTCTAATGATATCCCTACAGAGGTATTCCATGATTTTGTAATGAACCCTGAATCTATTGAAGGTAATAACATTACAGGATCAGAAAGCTCATTTGACATAGTAAACTTTAGAGCACCTTTAGGAAATGAATTAGAATACCTATACACAGCTTCACAGTATGGAGATTATATAGAACCTATTTTATCATCACACCCTGCAATTACAGGATCAGCCAATTTAGTAATTACAGCCTCATTTGTTAATCCAGCAAATAACGAAGTTACTTCCAGTTATGACTTTATTCATTACTCAAGTTCAGTATTAAGAACATATAGCAAACCAAACACAGAAGTATATCAATTAGATCAACCTGCAGTTGGGATTAGAAACAGAGTTTCAAATAAAATCCAAGTTGAAGATGGTGATGCTTATGGTAATGTTTTATCGAGACAAGTTAGTATAGATCAAAATTACTTAATAAGTCAAAGCTATACAGAAGATGTTACAAATTTAGAAGTAGCATTTTCACCTCAAGATGAAGTAAATGATGATATTATTGCTTCTTTTGGATATGGTGTCATTTCTGATACAATAGCAGATCCAAGATATGCATACGATTCAAAATTAAATTACTACCCTAGATTAAGAAATGTAGCAATTGACTACTTTAAAAAATATACAGAAGGTAATGTTTACGATTATTTAAGATTAATTAAATATTTCGACAATTCATTATTTAAAGCAATTAAATCGTATGTACCTGCGCGTACAAGCGTGACTACAGGCGTTTTAATTAAACAAAATCTATTAGAGCGTAACCGTCGCCCATCTGTAACAGTTAATCCAAATACAACGGTAGCTCGTACTCCGGAAACCGGGTCTTATGATGGTATTCCTACAGGACAGGAAGGTTTAAACAGTGCAATTCAACTTAGAGACTTAGAACTTACAGGAAGTTTTGATGTAGCTTCCATAGATGGGGGTGCAGGGGGTGTTCCAAACCCTTTTAATGAATACACACAAAGCCTTTTATATTCAGAAGTAACCCAATCTTGGATTGTAGAAAATAATACAGTCTCAGGTAGTGTTTTTGAAGTACACAATTCTCAAGATGAATTTTACAATGGGGAATATAGTGGAAGTAATTTAACAGTAACAACACAATCCCTATTAGATAACCCATACACATCCTTACAGTTAAGAGATACACAGTATTATATTTCAGCATCTTCAGGTATTGTATACCCAATTGCATCCGCCCCCTTCTTCGGTTATCCACAAAAACTTACAGAAATTGGTGATTTTTCAGCCTTAACAACCCCAAACATGATTGTAAAGGTATTTACAGATGTAGATGTTGCATGGAGTTGGATTAATAGTTTTTTTCTCCAATCTTACGCAGATTACATTGGGAAGAATTTTCTAGTTTTATTCGAAAGTGTATCTATTACTGATAAGTATTTTATTCTAGCGGCGTTTATTAACAGATTTGACGAAGATGAAAATGATTATATAAGTACAGTACTTCCCGGAGTTGGTGTTAATGACAATATTAAATTTTCAGGTGGCGCAGCAGTAAAAGAACAGCAAAGATTAACTCTTAATGATCCTTTTGATGCCCCTTATTTTAATGATTATATTGATAATAGTTTTACCTCATCTTTAAATGACATCGGGGTTAACACTTTATCACCTATCTTCCAATTTGCAATAACCGGAAGTTCAGATGGTTCTACCTTAGATCCAGGAAATGAAACAATATTTAAAACATATTTTGGAACCGGTGGTTCAGCAATAAAATCAAATCATATCCATTCTACATTATTCCCTGCAGATGCTTCAAATATAGGTTATTATGTAGTGGGGGGTAATGTAGACGGTACTCTTTTTAGACCTAGAGGATTATTAATAGCACCCCCTGATGCTAATTCATCAATGGGTAAATATAATGTCCCTGGAATTAGCTCTTCACCTTTCTATTTAACTATAGAAACGCAAAACGGTGGTACTATATTGGATAGTGAAAATTTGAATGTAACCCAAAGTGCCCGAACTTATGTAAGTAATTACCACGTTTCACTTTCACAAGCAATTTCTATAGTTGCTGGTAAAAATGCAACATCGTTTTTATTTGGTCCTTCATCTGGAAGTTTCTTCCAATACCGTCAAGTCTTTTTAGGATCAACAGATGGGACAAGATGTATACCTGATTCGTATACTTATACTCCATTAGCATTAGCATTAAATAAGTTTAGTATAGATCCTACTACAGACCAAATATACGATAATACAGCAACTTTCTTAGCTAATCCTACTTTTCAATTTAAATTAGACGCTTCACTTCAAGTTGGATCAACACCAATTATAAATAGCCTTTCAGGATCAGAATTCTATCAAGGATTAACGGATAAAATAGGTCCTTTACTAACAGTAGACTCCCCAAATTCAAATAATCTTTATTGGTATTATAATACTGGTAGTAGAACAATAAGAGGGAATGATTATAATGGTTCATCCACTAACACTTGGATCCCAGTTAAGTCCCAACCAGCTCAGTTATTTAACTTTAACCCTAGTCTTGTTGGTAACCCATTAATTTTTGATAACTCACCTTTTAATACACTATTTAATAATGCTACTGGGAGTGAAAAAAATACATATGTTCAAGAATTAGATTATGGGAATGGTATTGAAACCCCTGTAAATCTTCAAGCTATAATAGATAATACAGCTGCAAAAGCACAAGTGAATGATAGTTTTTACACATCACTATCAAATATTATCCCAAGATATTTAGGAACAAAAATAACATCAGCTGATTACAATTTCCCAACACCAGTACCTTCAGGGAGTTTTCCACAAGGTATTACAAGTGTTGCTTTAGAGCGTGATTTATTTAGAGAAAATAAAATCAGATTTAAAACGGGGGAAACTGGCAGTTGGGCAGGAGATAATTCTTATGGTCAAACAGCAGTTATAGAGTCTAATCCAATTTACTTTGCTCACTTTAAATCATCCCGTGAAAGTCGAGAAGTATTTAACACAACTACTTTTGACATAGACCAACTTATTCAAGTACCTATGAATGCTATTAAGGGTTCATCTAATTTAAGAATCTCATCATCAAGGGTAAATGGAAATAATGATAATTTAATTCCAGTATCTTCAACATTCACCCCAGGGAGAAATGCTTCGGTTATTTACAATAACGCCTATAGAAATTTCTCATCTGTATCATCATCATTAAAATTAGAATATACTTCTTTAACTGTAGGTTCTGTAAAAATATTAGCGGGTGGTCAAGAATTTTCAGCATATTTTTCAAATCAATTATTACCCCAATTAAATTCAGTAACTCAATCCTTCAACAAACCTGATTTCTTATTTACTGGTGGGGGTGGGAATAATGCATTGGTAGTTGAAAAAGGTCTTTTAGGAGGTACTGTAGGAGGTAGCCCACAATATTTAAATTTACCTTCTAGTTTATCACAAAGTACGGCATTCACACAACTGTTTGTAACCCAATCAGCAGTAGCGATGGCTTTTACAGCAAGTTCAAATTATTCTACTAATAGAGGTTTTGGTCTTTTACAATTACAAGGACCACCAGCAGAAATTGAATTCCCACTTCTACTTTCATCATATCAACCAGCAGCAAGTAATCTCTTTAAAATAGTAGGCCCTACCATAAGCACATTAAATAGTATCAATACTATACTCAGTATGGGTGTTTTAAATTCATCTAGTGTTTATGATGGTCCTAACCCAACATCCACTATAACTTTAGTAACCCAAAACTATAATTCTAGTAATGATATTGGTTCTTATTGGGGCTGTTCATCAGTATTCTCAAGTCTTTTAGCTAATATAAACATAGCGGGTAGTACAACAGGGGCTGGGAGGTATGCATTTCCTATAATAAGTGATATTAATGATCCTAATAATTATTATACTTATAATTTTAGCGAGTCAAGACTTGGAGTGTATCCACAACCAGTAGATACAAAACTTTTAATTGAAAAGGGAGATGAAATCAGAATATCTTATATTTCCCCTACGGTACTTGCTACATCAACAGATGACCCCCCAGTAGCAACACAAGACTTTACGGTTATAGATTACGAATTACCACCACCACTATTAATAAGTGATGCAGTTGCATTTTCGGGGGGTGGAGTTAATCTAACATTCTCTGGATTAGCTACATCACCTTCTTTCCAAGGACAAGGATCCACAATAAATCCTTACAGTGTAGATGAAGTTTTTAGAAGATTTCAACAAGCACAGGAAAATGGAACAATATTCTTTGCAGCTAATAGTAATAATAGAGATGATACAACTATAGGTTATGGACCAGTTGCCTCCATTTCTAAAACATCAACTTCAGTAACTGTAGCGTGTTTAGGTAGTAGTTGGTCTTATCCAACAACTCCAGCTTCTTCTAAGTGGTTGTTTGGAACTAACAGCGAAATTATTAGAACAGGAATTATTCCGAATACTTTTGAAGGTATATGGAGATATGGTCCTATTCTATCAAATACCGCGGCCTCTAACCCATATAGCAATCCTTTTGATCCTGCATTTGTATATGATAGAATTATAGTAAATCCAGACCCAGCAACATTAGCTCTTCAAATACCTAAAGGTAGCATTTATAATATGACTATAAGAAAAAGAGTAAGTACAGATGATAGAGTAGTATTAAATCAAATATCTCCATCAGGATCTAAAGGTTCAATAACTCCATCAGGAGATGGTTACATTATCCCTAATGATTTATCAGCAGTACAAAGAAGAAATGTAAATGAATTAATCATTAAATTAAAATCTAATAATGCCTTTAACCAGGACACTACATCTGAAGTATCAAATTGGGATGAATTAGATGATTAATGATATTTAAAACTTGGAATAAGAACAAAAAAAACGTATATTTATAAATAAAATAATTAAACAATGGGATATTTAAATAATCAAGTAATAACGGTAGATGCTATTCTAACCACTAAAGGTAGAGAACTCCTAGCTAAAGGGGATGGTTCTTTCAATATCACTCAGTTTGCTTTAGCAGATGATGAAATTGACTATACTCTTTACAACCCTACAAACCCATCAGGTTCTGCATATTACGGGGAAGCAATTGAAAACATGCCTCTATTAGAAGCATTTCCAGATGAAATGCAAATGATGAAGTATAAGTTAGTAACGTTACCTAGAGATACGGCAAAAATGCCTACTCTTGCTATTGGTAATGCTAACCCAGTTATTGCTCAAACAGAACCTTATGTTGTTAAAGTAAACACATTAAATTATTTAGGTGGAAATTCAGTAGTAGAATCATCAGGGTATGTATTTACAGTAAGTGACACTAGAATGTTTAGTTCAGTAATAGCTACAGGTATTGACAATAAAGCATCATTACAACTAAATGCTACTCAAACAAACGGTACAAATGTATCTAAAACAGTAATAGGAACTTCAGTAACATTAACAGCAACTGGTATTAATACTTTATTTGGAACTGCAAGAAATGCCCTATATGGTACTCTAACAATTACTGGAAGAGATTCAGGAGCAAGATTACAGGTACCGATTACAATAAGAAGAACATCATAAAAATATAAAAAAACATGGCACTACAAACAACAGCGGGTGGAGCATTTCAAATATTAGACCCTAGAGATTTAGTAATCAGCACAGATAATGTTGCTGATACTGTATGGGAGAACCATCAACCAACCCTTACAAGTTATTTTACATCTTCCGTTCAAGTAGCAAGTACTACTGGGCAGTTTTATTACAACATATATGGTTCAGAAGAAGCAACCGGCTCCGTACAATTTGCAATAGCATATTGTGATTCTCAAGGTAGTGGTAGTTTACTATATAATCCAAATGTTAATCAACTATCCCCAACAAGAACAAATTATGGTCAGTATAGATCATTAATTTTAGGAGATGAAGAGAATTCATTTGTATTTGGTAACCAATCATCTTCCTTCTTTTATGCTTTACCAGTTGAAAGATCAGGATTTAAACAAGAACTACTTCCAGGTACTATGACATTAACTTTAAGTGGATCGGCAAATAACGAACCACTTTATTTAACAGATGACAGTCAATTAGGAGGTGCTGCTGTATTTACTGAAGCTGGTAGAGTATATAACATGGTTTCAGGCTCAGCAGGTGCTGTCTTCACTGGTGTTAATACTAGTGGGTGGAGTGAAAGTTCAGGTTCATATGGTTGGTTCTTACCGGATGTAGGTTTAGTCTTACTAAACGGCGAAGCCCTTTCAAGTTCATATGCTGGTGGAGGGATTGATATGGTATCTGATAGAACAACAAACTCCATTCAAAACAACCCCGGATTATTATTTAATAGGTTAAATAAAGGAGGATTAGCAACTACATCTCCAGGGTGGACATTAAACTCAAACGAATCCTTATCTTCCGATTTTATATTTGCTAGAGCAAGAAATGATGAATTTAATTATTCAACAAACCCATCATTTATTTCAGGTTCAACAGGTGCTGTATTATACGATACCTTTATTAATGATCCTCAAGTATATATTACATCAGTAGGTTTATATAATGATAATCAGGAATTGGTAGCTGTAGCAAAACTATCAAGACCATTACTTAAGGACTTTACTAAGGAATTGTTAGTAAGGATTAAGTTAGACTTCTAATGAATGAGCGCATTCAAACAATTTACAACTAAGGAGGTTACCATAACCCCATTTATAGCTGATAAAGGATTTACTTTTATTGGTAATGAAATTACAGGCTCTACAGTCGGTATTAACATATATAAAGGGTTAAATGTTAAATATACCTCATCTAATAATGAACAAACTGGGTATGAATATTCATCCTCAAATAGTTCAATTTATAATAGTGTAAAACAATTATATTACACTAATTATATATCCTCAAGTACAGGAGATATGATGGTAACGGCTAGTGTACTCCCAGGAGCTACAAGGGCAGATGACTATTACTATGGTCCTATAGAAGCACCTTTATATGAAAACTACCTCCAATCAAGTTTAGAACAGCAAAGATATTGGCCTACTGGAAGTGGGGAACAGATCACAGTATTTGCAATACCTACCCAACTTTTTGGTGAAAAAATTGTTCCAACAACTTTTGAATATTCATACACCGGTTCTGTTTTTCCTAATGGTTTATTTTTAACTGATGATGGGGATGGTAATGTTATAAGTGGCTCTGAAGTTGTAGGTCAGATATTTTATTCTCATGGTATATCAGTTTTAACAACTCATAGTTGTCAATTAATCGCAAGAGATTTATTATCAATCCCATCACAATTTAATACTCAAAAATTCCAATTTTCATCATCTCTTACTATATTTGAAAATCAATTTAAATGTACTATATTAGAAAATGAATTTGGTTCATCTCTTAACCCAACACTATTAACCCAATCTATTTCTGGGGGTTTAAATACAGCATATTATCCCTATACCACAGGATCATTTTTTACACCTTATGTAACCCAAGTAGGATTATATAATGAACAAACACAATTAATAGCAGTAGGGAAATTATCATTCCCTGTACCTATCTCACAATACACGGATACAACTATCCTAGTAAATTTCGATATATAATGAAATGGACATACAAAACAGAGGAAATATCAGAAATGTCTGAATTTCCAGACAATACCTTCGGATTTGTTTATATGGTAACACACATACCATCAGGTAAAGCTTACATAGGTAAAAAAGTATTATTCCACAACCGCAAAGTAAAATTAGGCAAAAAAGAATTAGCAGAATATGCTGGGGTTGTTGGTCGTAGACCTTCATATAAACTAATGATAAAAGAATCAGATTGGAAAACCTATTGGGGTTCTAACAAACCCCTTTTATCTTTAATAAAGGAAGAACCCATAGAAAATTTTGAACGTCATATTATTCGTTGTTGTTCATCAAAAAAACAACTTACATATTTTGAAATAAAATATCAAATGATATACCAAGTTTTAGAAAAACCCGAAGAATTCTTTAATGATAACATTCTCGGTAAGTTTTTCACCCGTGACTTGGAATAACCAAACTCCATTCGTATATTATGGTTTATGATAAATGAACTATTAGTAAATCTAGTAAATTCTGTACTTGGGGCGGGGAAAAGGACTGCAAGGGGCAATCAAGCTCATACTTGTCCTTACTGCAACCACCACAAGCCAAAACTAGAAATTAATTTTTCAGAAAATAAAAAAGGTTATAACCCATGGCATTGTTGGGTTTGTAATAAAAAAGGTACTAGAATTACATCATTATTTAAACAACGCAAGGTCTCACCTGAAAAATTTGAAGAGTTATTTAAATTAATTGGTAATGAGAAAGAACATAAAACTGTTGTAACTTATAATGAATTAAAACTTCCTGAGGAATATAAAAAATTTAAAGATATTACCTCCTCAGATATAGAAGGCAGGCAAGCCTTAGCTTACATTAAGAGTAGAGGAATTACTCAAGATGATATAGAAAAATATAATATAGGATATTGTACTACAGGCCGATATGCTAAAATGGTTATTATTCCTTCCTACGATGCTGTTGGGGGTATGAATTATTTTACCGGTAGATCATTCGAGAAAGATGCTTACACCAAGTACCGCAACCCAGAAACGTCTCGCGATATAATACCGTTTGAGATGTTTATAAACTGGGATTTACCATTAGTGTTATGTGAGGGTCCGTTTGATGCTATTGCTATTAAACGCAATGCAATTCCATTATTAGGAAATAACCTACAATCAACCCTCATGAAAAAGATAGTAACTTCCACAGTAAAAAAAATATACATTGCTTTAGACTCAGATGCCCGAAAACAGGCTTTATACTTTGCTGAGCAGTTTATAAATGAAGGTAAAGAAGTTTATTTAGTAGAATTAGAGGGGAAAGACCCTAGTGAAATGGGGTTTTCCCAATTTACTAATCTTATTCAAAGAACGTTTCCATTAACACAATATGACTTAATGGAAAAGAAATTAGAATTAGTATGAGTAAAAAAATTGTATTAAAGAATTCGTATAAACGTATTCTAGAAGTATCGGATGATGCTAAACAAATAACAATGCCCGATTCTCGTTATTACCAACGTAATGGAGAATATTATCCATCAATTACTTATGTTTTAGGTTCTTACCCAAAAGGTAAGTTCTTTGAAGATTGGCTTAAAAAAGTAGGATATGCCTCTGAGCACATTGTGCGCAAAGCAGCATCTCAAGGTACTGAAACCCATGAAATGATTGAGGATTATTTAAATGGTAAAGAATTAAATTTCTTATCAAAATCTGGGCAACCTAAATACGACACATTAGTATGGCAGATGTTCCTACGTTTTGTTGATTTTTGGGAAGAATATAACCCAACCCTAATTGAAGCCGAAGTACACCTATTTTCAGATGAGCTAAAGGTAGCAGGTACTTGTGATATGGTATGTGAGATTGAAATCGATGGTAAAACAGAATTATGGATTATTGATTTTAAAACATCAAACCACCTTCAAACTACTTACGATCTC
>TARA_R110000765_G_scaffold273044_3_pt1 | contig 15599 bp, 13 predicted proteins | sample TARA_R110000765 | Tara Oceans TARA_R110000765 (sample SAMEA4398168) | marine metagenome | biome: Polar Biome; feature: [MES] marine water layer (ENVO:01000295) within the mesopelagic zone...; material: water (ENVO:00002006), including particulate matter (ENVO:01000060) such... | reverse complement strand
CCTTTAAAGGTGCTTTATTTTTTTTAAAATTAAATATAAAAATGGTATTTTAAACCCCCAGAGGTATAACTGGGTCAGGAGGATATGGGATGCTCTACAGGTGCTTAATAGTCTAATCTATCTTATTCTTTAATGCTTAAATAACTCTAATATTTTGTTCTAAAGTGTAATAAACAAGGGGAATGGTGTATATATAAGGGGGTGAAAATAAAGGTATATGAAAAATGAAATGAGATATATATAAAATAGGAAATATGAATAGTCCTTATAAATGTATAATGTTGAGGGTATCATATTATTAAAAAATTGATTTAAATAAAATCTTGCTATATAATAGTATATAAAATGGATATTACTTTAAATGAGGTGCAGAAGGACACGTTCACTTTGTCCAGAGTTATTAGTTATTGGACTCCAATTATTAATAATAAGAGAAATAAGAGATGGGTAACCTATAAAGTGAGGGATGGAACTATATTAAGAACCCCTCTTGAACTATGTGACTACCTCCAGCATAGTGATGCATATAATGACTATATAGCAGTGAAGTATAAAGCATATCTACAGGCGGTTTATAAAAATAATACTAAAAAATATATATATGAAAATGAGATAGACAGATACATTAACCCTCACGAGTGTAATTGGTGTACTAAACGATTTCGTACACAGTGTACTTTAAATAGGCACAGATGTCGGACTCGCCCTGACAATTTAGTGTCTGTGTCCGCCCATTGGAGTGATCCGATAGATGGCAAACTTAGAAAGGGTTTAATGGAGTCACATGGGCATGAAAGTATGGACTGGAAAAAAAAATTAACTAATTTATATGTGGTCAAGTCTCATCTACACCTTTTAAATAAAGCGATGACTGGTGCGATAGTAGCATATTGGATCCTGGATGACGAAAATAAAATTAGTGAGGATGACGAGCGATATATTATATATAAACGCAATCTACATAATGAACGAGGATATAACTATGCGTGTCATAAACTATCTCCTTATAGTTATCTAAATAATGTGTGTACGAAGAAGTTACGCTGGAACTACAACGATGAATATGTTTCCTGCTGTCCACTGATACACGAAGAGCAATATAATAAAGATAGAAGGATATATTCTTTATCTGACAACGAAAAATATATACTAAACCAAGCGAATTTAATTTAAGGTCTTAGTCTTAGGGTCAACCACGCCTAAATTCTCAGCGAACTCATTATAGGCGTTCCATTCACTATCTACAAAGACCGATCTACCATCCGCCAACTCATACTCCCACGCCTCATCCTCGGAGTCGGAGTCGTCAGGCGACGGCATCGGCGGAGTCCACATTACGCGTTGAGATCCCCTTACCTTTATACCTGCCATCTCCAGCACAGGTACTTGAGCACCATCCTCCGCTCCATACACACCCACCAATTCTCCGTCGGGCAATTTTATCGCCCGTTTGGCAGCATCGTATCCAGGTTGAACTTTAACAATCATTTTATCCCATACCTTTTTCTGGTATTCCTTCCACGCCACTCTTACACTGACATAGAACTCTGCAGTCCTGAAAGGTTCAGGAAGTACTAATGAACTTAATTTTTCTTCTGTGAATAGTTTTAAGAGTACCTTGCCTTTAACACTGGCACCTCTGCCTCGGTAGTGATTGTCTTGAGTGTATGATCGCCTTAATCCACGTGAGGTTGCTATTAATTTTTTTCCAACAAAAAAATATAAATTATTAAATACACTTTTTTCTTTCCACTCGTATCGTCCAGAGCGTACGCCATCACCGCCGTATGAAAATAATTTAATTTCTGCTTTTATCTTAGGCATATCCGCTATAAACGACGTGGAGTAACCCTGATCCTCTATATTAAAAAAATCTCTATCAGTCATATTAGGTATCATACTCTCGTTTTGATCCTTAGGGGAGAAGGCATAGGTATCCCGAGCACTTTCACTCATCCCATAACGACTCCGATCGTCGTAATCTCCTGGGAATTTAACTATACTATCATATCCATACATAGTTCCTCGTCGTTGAGCGTACCTGAAACGTTCACGCACCGCGGCAGAGTCGGCGAACGATGGTGCCGTCACAAGTCGTTCTTCAACCATACTATTAATATCCTTCCATGTTTTTAAATATACGGTTACCTTAGACATTCCCACAATAGTTTTGCGAGGGAATTTTGCTTTAATTAATTCTGTATAGTGAGTGGTTGCCTCATCGGAGAGGTCTAAATCTTTTATAGGCACTAATCTATAATAGTCCCTCCGCTCACCTGTGCGAGTAACTTGATTTAATTTTGCCCTATCCTCTAAGGGTGTTTCTGTTTCTGTTTTTAATACAAGAGGGATACTAAATGTGGGACGGGCGTCAACCGTTTGTCTTATCAATTCGTCTGATGGAGTAGAAAATAAAGAATCGGGTAGTCTATATACTCCTGGGTCAGTATTAACAATTACCTCTTCTTCTTCCACAGGACTTGTGATAGTTTCTTTTTTCTTCTTCTTAAAAATCGGTGCAGCGATATCCTCCATGCCCATTTGTGATGTCGCCTTCGCTTCCTTTGGTGCTTCTATTTTTTTAAGTTTATCTCTCTCTCGCTTTTTTGCCTGTCTTGCTTTCGCTTGTTGTTTTCTTTTTAATGTTCGTGCTTCCTCCTCAGCAGGGGTCAGTATTTTCTTTTTACGCCCTCGCTTCTTTTTTGGTACGTCTTTAAATACCTCCTCCTTAGTCGGTTTCTTTTTCTTAGGCATGTTTATATATAATACATATATATAAATATGTCACGGCATTTTCTATACTTCAACCTCAGTTTTTTTAATTTGGTCTACTCCTTTTTTAATTTTAACAACACACGTCTGTCGTTCTTTAGCATACTCTTCACTCCATCCTTTTGTTTTTATTTTTGCTTCTTGTTCTTTCCATTTAACAGCACGAGCGAACTGATGGTCTAAAATCATTTTCCGTTTTAAGTCATTTGCTGATTTATATCCGAATAAACTCCATACCCAATTCATATATATATTATACGGATTTTAATTCACCCTCAATGACTTTTTTTTGTTTTTTTGTTGTCTGTGCATCCATTAAATTAATCTGGGATCGGGCGACGTTCGCTTGTGATTTACTTAATTCAAGCATAATAGTATTATCATCACCGAGAGTATTTGCGAGTGAACCGTCTGGATTTAAAATCCTTATTCGCAGACTATCTATTATCAGAGGTTTATCTGATTGGTGAGTATATTGGAATGATTGTGCCCCTGCCGTATATTGACCATTACTATAATACCTATTAACTAATCCTGCCATGACTCGTGATATTTTATCAGCACTAATAAACTCTGAGTGAGATATACCATCTATTTCTACTAAATAATATGCGGATGTTAGTTTGGAACCTTGTGCGAAGTTCTTGGCACGAATAGTTTGTAGGTTAGTTGATGTGCCCTCCAGTGGCGGGTAATAGGGTCCCGCCTTGGAGTCGGGGTCGCTGGGATCCGATCCCGCGATCATCCCTGGGATGCATTTGGGCGTTGATCCCAAGTCAACACCACCTAACGTTATATCCCGCCAATTCCCGAACCATTCCCACGCGAAGTACGACTGGTTGAATATATAAGAAGTATCCGCCATGCCAATAGGGGTGTCGGCGGTCGCATCTGTAGATCGGTAGAACGTCGTGTCTGCCTTGGCGAGAAACAGGTCTGTGAAGCATTTTCCTGAGAACTGGTTACGCATCCCTATTTGTCCTTGAATGATCGGGCGTGGATCTACTCCCACGCAGATATATGGGAGCAACGGTGCCGTGGATGGTGTTAACGCTCCAGGGGCAAAAGTGAACGCCCTCCGCATAGAAGTGAACCCCCCCCAGTTGTGTGCTAAATCTGGCGACGTCGCCTCTATTGATCCATCTGACGGACTTACGAAGGTAGCGTGTGATATCTGGACAGTGCAGTCATACGTATCAAATCCAAGGATGTCCTCAAACAGTTCAATTGGATGGAGGCATGTCCATGCGATCCCGCCGAGGTTGGTCAGAGGACCACCTGGGTATGACGTTTGCTGACCACCAAGACCTGGATGACTGTCCCCTGCCGTTGATCCACCCACTCCAATTGCCTGGGTCAGATCGGGTACCAGCATAGGAATATAGGCGAATCCCATTTGTCCTTGCTTGTCAGGTGTCATATTAATATACGGCGAGTGCATTAGTGACCACTCAAACTTATTACTGGTATCGTTGAATACCAGTGATGGACCTTGTGATGCCCCGAAGTTTCTTTGTCTATCCCAACTGCGTCTTCTCATAACACTGTTATATACACCTATGGGAGGCATATAACTAAAGCACTGTTCGCGGGTTTGGTTGGCAGACTCCCCTACTTGTTGTAATCCTGCGGTATTATAAACAAAAAAATCGTATAAATCAAATGCAGCGGTGCTCGTCAACGGTTCCGTTTGCCTCCATCCATTAAAATTAGAAAAATTACTATAGAAGTGGGAACCGAATTGACTATCATAATTACTATGTGATGTCCCGTTATCAGTATAGAGCATTTCCTTCCCCAACAGCATCTGAGTGCCCCACCCGAATGGTTCAGTCGGGGGGTTGGCAGAGAAGTTGACTCGCGTCAGCATCGTTTGGTCATTAATTGACATAGCACGTGTGATATATTGGGCAAGGTCGTCTGGTGAATATTTTCCCGCAGGGACGATGGTCTTAAATACCCGTTGGATCGGTATTAGTACAGGAATGTTGTCGGGGACTAAGACCACCTCGGTCCTATCTGGCGTGAACTTTAAATTATGCTTCGCAATATGGTCTTGATTGACACACGTTGGGGGGAGGGCGTATATTACATATCCTCCTGGTAGTCCAAGTTCTGCCATGGAGAACGAGAAACCATTCACGCCCCCGTCCGCCAATCGTGGTCTGCCAGGTATTCTAAGGGTTATTCTATTAGTGGACAAAATCTCACCCCCCACCTGATATCGTGGGGATTTAAATTCTAACTGAAAGGTGGTCGTTGTAATAGGTTTATTTGTGTCTACATATTGGAAGAATATTCTATCCAGACGGCGATGGTGTGATGCCCCCTTATACCATCTACACAACGGAGATGGTGAATCGTTGTGCACTGTTGGATTTCCTGGATTGACGTGCGTGAATACAGTGTTAGATCCGTTCAGCATGTCGGTATCCACAACCGTACCGTTCGCCCCACCACTCTGCACAGCATTCACTGTTGTGAGGATATCCGCCGTCGCCGTGAAGGGAATATTCACATGGTCTAACTGGGCATAATAAATATAGTTCATTTCTACAGGGGTGTCCTTGTCTATAAAAATAGTCCCCTTCGCCTCCTCGGTCGTATCAACAGAGCAGAACGTCAGATCCATCGTATCACCAGTCTCTAATACTACTCGCTCCATTAATATATTAGACCAATCGCCGTTGGATGTGACTTGGGCGTTCTCCGCTTTCTGTCGTGCTTCTATTACCGAAATACTCATTTATATTATATACTAATATAAATAAATAGAAGAAAATGTTTAGTTGTAGACCACACGATACGTTCCGTTGGGTCCCATTATTACACTCTTGCGGATTTCTGCGAATACCATGATATTTTGTCCGCCCACTGCTGGGTGCCCAGCGGGGGCACCATTATGGGTGATGTCGGCATCCTGTCCCTCGGCATTACCCGCTACAATAGGGAGAGGCATACCTGTTGGAATATATTGGAGGCGACTATAATCTACTTGGAGAGAGTCAACACGATTGCGGATGTGGCACCCGAACCATCCATTCGCGGATGTCATCTGCCGTTGGAATGCAGCACCACCTATCTGATTTGCAGTGATTGCCTGAAAGAATGTTCCTGGAAGATTGGACCCTGGTGGGCAGGAGAACATTCCCCATGTATCGTGAAGCATCGCTGTCTTCTGGTTAGGTGCCGACACACCTGCCCCTGGGAACATGTTTTGCCCATTCAATTGTATCTGTATAACTTCTCCTGGATTGGCAACTGCCCGACATCCTCCTGCGGATATTAATCGTGCGGTTTCTACCAGTGCGGTGGTGGAGGTGGGCACTGCCATTAGCATAATCCTGTTGACGAACTTTCCCGCGAACCCATGAAGAATAACGCTCGTCTTCCCCACATTACTCCCCCCGACAGTGGTCACTGAAGTGTTGGCGGGTGAGAGGAAACTATCCAACTCTATACATGAGAAGGATACACCTTGCCAGTTGTTTATTGCTTGTTGAACCACCTGCTGATTTACTACTTCGTCGCAGACTAATAAAGAATCGGTGAGTGTGACGAGCGATGCGACGTTGGTGTTTGTTTCTAATGTGGAGTTTGTATCTATTTCTAACTCTATAACTATTCTTAAATTTTTAAATACCATACTCGGTACATATTGGGTATTTCTTAAGAAGGGAAGAACTTCTCTTAAATTAAGAGAGAACCTTGAGGACGAATTATTAGTGATACCTACGCCTGGGGCGGGATATGCGAATGAACACTTACCCTCGTTCGCAGAATCCAGAATAAGACCTAATGCGTTGCCTTTCTTAACGGACTCCAATCCGATCTGGTTTCTGTTAGCACGGTTAGTGTTTTTCCACGCCATCCATTGTGAGCACGATCGTAACTGGTCAAGAACCACCGAACCATCAAATAAAGTGATGTTTCTAATATAACTATATATACCTGCCTTATTATTTAATTTGGCACTTGCGACCCCCATCGTCGCTCCGAAGTTATGAATACGCAGAGAGGAAAGATATAACGCTCCTTCTGGAAGTTGGAACTCTACCCGATTATTATTAAGGGTGAGGATGGGATCAAAGACGTGTGTTTTAATTCCTGAGTTGTAGAATGCCATGGTTTATAATTAAATAAGATATATTATTTTATCATAAATTTTTAAATTTTTAGATTTGCATTACGCCGTGGAAGTATGAATAGAGGGTGTAGTCTTCCCCTGAAGTACCAACTCCACTATTTAATAATAATGAAAATTTTTGTCTGGCGAGGTTTATAAAATCGCCTCCGAAGTTTAATCCTATAATATAATTATCCCCAGATTTAAGTTTTGAGGTTGTTACGTCATTGCCCATCTGTCCGCCGAGTGATTGAACAGCACGATGAAGAATAGTGTTTCTATTTAATAATTCATAAGATATATAGGCGTTGGTACTATCGTTGAAACTAAACTCTATTCTATTTACATTTGGAGGTTCTGGCAAGGCGAGTGTATTCTCAAAGGCATTATTAATTTTGGCAGTAGGGAAGAATGCTGCTGTCATAGCGTTGGCACTAATCGGCAGACGTGCCATGAGCGTGATAGCATCACCCTGGACGTTCTGTTTTAAATTCTGTCGGGTACGGCATATTAGTTCTACGTCGGTGCCTGGGTCGGGGAAGGTCTGGTATAATAATCGGACGTTCTTTAATCCATACGATGTGATATCCGATACGGCGTTATTTCCATTAAACACGTTGTTGAACCTCGCTAGGCGGACACTGATGCGGATGCGACCCACCTTTCTTTCTGTGAGAATTGCTTCGCCCTGAGCGGACGATGCAGAGTTTAATACAAAATAAGGGCGGACAGAGAAATCGGCATCTCGTCGGGAGACTTGGTTAGACGCATATGCGTTTGTCGTCGGTTTGCCTGGTTGGGACCCACGAAGAAGGGCGTTTGTCATTTTCATGGAGGGTGCCCGTAACTCACATGCAGCACCACTGTTCATGGCAGCAGTCCGCTCCTGTGTTCCTACATGAACGATTTTAACCCATCGGGGATATTCTGTTAGGGATTCAACTACACCACTATTAGCACCTGCGTTGGAAAATTCTGTGGCAATACTATCTATAAATGAGTGGGCACCAACTTGGGGATCTAAGTAGAACTCTGTGTTGGCGTTGTCAGCAGCGAGGTCACCGCCAGTTGCTGCCGATGGAGTATCTATATCTGCTGCGAACCGTAAGTTATTAAGACGCAGAGCACGTCCTGCGAACACAATATCAAAATCCAGCGTGTCGTATTCCCCGTATGTTGTTTTTAAATTAGTTGGTTGTAGACTGTGATAGACTATTCCGTTCATTTTATATATTATTAATTTATAAAAATATACAAAATAATTTTTTTTTATATTAATTTACATAAAGCAATATCGTGGGCATCTAAATTAAAATACTTAGGGAAGTCATCTATATCTGGTTCACTTAACTCCCGTAACAATATATTGTCCATCATCCTGAACATCAGTGTTGAATATTGAGTTATTTTTAAGAAAAAATTTACTATATCACTATTTAAAAATTTAATGCATCTTTCTTTATTATTCCATTTTATTAAATATTGACTATTACATGTAACACCGAGTTTTTCCTCTATATATTGAGGATCTAAAAAATAACCATCCTTTCTGGTTGTCTGCATAGTCATTATTATTTTAGGTACATCTGTATCCTTCATTTTTTTTTTAAGATACGCATAGATCACTTTCTCTTTTGTTACAAAATGCCAGTGCTTATATATATGCTCGTTAGTTAGAGTCTTACTATATTTTTCTTCTTTCCATGATATTCTGTGCTGACCCTTTATAAGGTCCAGTTTATTCTCATGTGGAAGAAGTATTTTATTTAACATCCTGAGGGAATGGTTTGTTATATAATTAGGTAAGAAGAACATGGTGCTGGATATAAAAATAGATGCAGTGGGGTTAGTTCCCTTCCAGTGATTTCTAATAAAGGTATCTGCTTTTTCTGTGGTTTTCTTTAATAATATAATATCTACACTTGGAAAATGTTTAAGCGGTTCACATATACCTTTACCTCCGAGAGATCCATAATTTAAATCTAATTCTACAAAGTGATAGTGTTTTAATTCATTAAACACTTGACCTGTGAATCCTTTACTCACACCATTTATAAAGGGTCGCTTCCATCCGATGGGTATAATCCATAATAAATATCCACATAGTTTAAGAAGTTTAAGACACTTGGATGTGTACTTATGATACAGAACACCTGACCCTCCATAATGAACCTTATTTTTTTGGTATGGAGGATTTCCTAATACGACATCAAACTTCATGGGTGGTTGATACTTAAAAATGTCTAAATTTATTATATTAATATGATTGCCGAAGAACTTTTTAATTTTTTCTATAGATTGTGGGTTTATTTCTACAAAGTATAACTGGCGTATCACTGTATCGTGTGGAATATTTTTAATTAATCGTTTATATACCTCTATATGAAAATTGCCGAAACCTGCACAGGGGTCCAACCAAGTGAGGTGAGGGTTATGCCAGACTTGTGGCGGTAGTTTGTCTAACATTTTGTTTATTATATGTTTTGGTGTGAATACCTCACCTAAAGTAAGTTTATTTTTTTTATCAGGTTTATATGAATCGGACAGTTCTTTATCAATAATATCCCAGTTGCCGTGATCTTCAATCATCGTTATATTATACTTTGAGAAATAAATTCTATCCGTTTAAAATGGATGGTATTTATTTAGTCATGGGTGGACTTAAATACAAGAAAATTAATGGCATACAACCTGACCTCATATTAAGTCATGGGTTCTGCATTATATATAAATATAATAATTATAATGGAATAACTCTAAGAATTTGTTTAAATAATTGTAAGTCGCCGATGGCACCGCCAGTTGTTTCTCTATTAAGTTCTATCTGAAACAGTTTCATACTATTAGTCATTGGTAGAGGGGTGCCTATTAATAATTGGCGAGTTGGTGTGGTGGTGCCAGAGAAGGGGCGGATCTGTGATGCGGGTGTTGAGTTCTCACGCAGTGTGCTTTCTAAGAGTGAGTCTAATTTAATATTACCATTTAAAAATGCCTGTGAGAGTAGTTCCCAGTGAAGGTTATTGACATAACCTGGGAACGTCGCGTTACCAGCATTAAATGCCACATTACCTATCTGCACTGTCCTATTAATAATAGGTGTACCATTTACTGCCAGGCGGTAGTCGTGTAGGTTACCTGCCGTGGATATCGGATGGTGTGCTGCTGACTGTGAGTTAGCGATGAATATATTAATAGCATTGGGTTCCACTACAAAATTACGGAGGAGGGAGGTTCCTTCTGTGCTGTGTAGTTCTGTTGTGAAGGTCATATAGGAGAGTTGTCCGATCTGACCGACTGGGCGGTTTATCTGATGGAGGACGAGTTGTGCCTCTTCATATATCGCTACAGGGACAGTCGCACAGAGGGTGGGGGTCATGCTGATTTTCCATGTCGCAGCGGAAGCGAGTGCTACTGCGTTCAGACCGTGTTTAAATTCAACGATCATAAAATTATTAGCGACACCACCATCAAAATCGGCAAGATTGGATCCCATCGTTATACTCTTAATAACATTGGCATCCGCTCCTGCGATCAGACCACCAGCACCAGAATCTGTGACGATCGCGACAGTGACTGCTTGACCGACATAAAATTTAGAGTATTCCCGACCATTGTTATTTACAGCGGGGAATACCATCCTTGTCAGTCCGATGGCAGTTGTCGCTGCTGGAGATGTCAAGGTCTGTGAACCTAACACTGCTTGAGGGAAGAGTGATCCGACAGGTCCGATGATGTGATTTGGAGTCTGGATCGCTGGTATATTAGAGAGTTCTAAGTCTAAATCAAGGGTTCCTCGTCCGAGAGCAGTGGGAGTGAAGGGCATCAGTGGTTCTTTACCCAGTTCAATTAAATCGGATAGTTTAATAATAATACGTTCAGTCTTTCGTCGTGCGATTTGGTCTCCTGTGAAGTTGAATTCCCTAAATGGTGTGTATGAACTGTTCTGTCCTGCTATTTGAGATGGTTTATTATATAAGTGTGCATTTAATCCAGTTACGTCCTCGTGGTACGTATTAAGGGCATTTCTTAAGACGTCTACTCTATCAATATCTTCAAGTGATCCATGGTTTTGTGAGCGGAGGCGTACACGTCTAAAATAAGAAGCGGGGTCCCAGGAGTATCCTAATCCTGCTCGGGACGATACCAGGAAGTTAGCAACGCATCCTGTCTGATTTGCTGAGGTGTATGTTTCCTGATCGTATCGGACTACTAATTCTACAAATGATTTAGAAAAATCATAAGTACCCTGTGGAATATCAAAGGTGCATTTGTTGAGAGTTTCTGTGAAATTACCGCCTTGACGGCATTTATATCTAAGTATCGTATCCATACGGTTAGGTGTGCTCATTTTATAATATAAAAAAATATAAAAATTTTTCTATATTAAAAATTAAAAATTAATTTTAACAGAATTTACCAAGGTCCACATCATCGTTATTTTGTCCGTGTATTTCTCTAAATTTTTTATAGGAGATACAATCCTTAGTATGGAGCGAGGGCGACGGGAACTCTAGTTCCGATCGCGGTACACCGCGGATCCCATCCATCACTTTATCCACAGGTATCATAGTAGGTCTATTTAAATATATTTGGTCTGCTCTATTAAAAAATATTGATGGTACCAATATTAAATGTTTCTTGTTCTTGTATATAGTTTCACCTACAACAAAAAAATAGAGATCGCGATCGTCAGACGGGGCGTTCGGGGAGTTATTGTTGCGGACATAAATTTTGGTGGGTTTTGTGTAGTTCATTTTATATATATATAACGTGGGGTATCTTTATATTATTACTTTATATATTAAAATTGTTTAATAGCATCCTCCCCCGCGTTCGCCATTACGGATATTCCCTTATCAACAAAGGTGGCGACACCGTCTATCGCATCGGACGTTTTATTTTCTATTGCGTCGGCAGCATATTTTATTCCCGCTCCGATTGCCATACTTGCCATTGTGCCGAGATCAGTAAGAATATCCAATCCTGGCACACCAGCATCTACCACATCCGTTACCACCAGTCCAGCAGTGATAGCATCCGCTGCATCCACCGCTACCGACGCTGCATCCCCTGCATCACTCGCTGCCGACATAGCATCCGCGACTGCCTGGGCAGATTGGACGGCAGCATCTGCTTGGTTCGCTGCGTCCCCTGCAGCATCTGCTGCCTCAAATCCTGCTTGGGAAGCATCGCCCCCTGCTTCAGTCGCTGCATCGGTAGTGCCACCCATCTGTGGTCCTCTGGCACGGTCTATCGTATCTTCTATATCCACTTTAGATGCATCCCTCATCCTCATTAACGACTTCCCATCATACGCCGATTGCGTAGTGGCACTACCATGGAATCCCCCTGCTGAGTGGGTCGCCTCCATCGCTGACTTCAGGGCAGCACTGGCAGCATCTGATGCTGCCCCCGCTCCTCTACGCTCCGCCATCGCTCCCGCTGCATCCGCTGCCTCAGCACCCAAGGCATCAGGTCCCCGTCCTGCGATGTCCGCCATCGTTTCTGCTCCTGTCGCGATGCCTCCACGAGGTATAACCGTGTTGACGGTGGACAAATCCGCCATTTCCAAGTTCCCACCAGCATCCATCGCATCTGCTGTCCCTGCATTAAGACTAAACCGATCAGGGACACTTCCGAGGCGACCCAGGGCACGATCAGCATTCTGTACTCCCGCTCTCATGGATGACCCTATACCATCAAGGTTAGTATGGAACGAATCGGCGACTCCTTGTCCGAGATCGCGTAATTCCCCACCAGCATCTTTAACGTCCTTACCTGCTTGAGAGAAGAAGTCTCGTGCTCCCTTGCCATATTTTTCAACGAATCCCGTTGCATCGTCTGCCCCCTTGTTAACGCCTTTCTCTATTCTTCCAGGCAGATTTGCCACATCTTCTTTTAGAGAACCTTCCCCTGTGGCATAACTCTTCAACGCCTTCGTTGATGGTTTTAATAAATGATTTTTAACACCCTCTGCCATTTTCTTACTGAACCATTTAGTACCTTTACCTGTCGCGAGTTTCAGACCTTCTACAGTATCCATCCCATCAAACACATCGTCTATCACTTTCTTACCTCTTGCGACACCTTCTTTACCCTTGGCATTCAATTGGTCCATCGCCGATGTTGCCTGAGCATTTGCCTCCGCATTAGCATTCTGAGCATTGCTGACCGCTGCCCGATTGAGATCTTCCATCCGTCCTATTTTTGAGTAATAATTTTGTAGGTCCATTTTTTATAATATATTATAATATAATAAAGAATGCCTAAAAAAAAAAATATTCTTAAAATGCTTAAAGTCAGGGATCCCTCTGACGGCGACTATGTGCGTCCCTTCAACGATGATAGAATACCTGCACTTCCGTGCCGTGCCTTGGTGGTTGGACGCTCCCAGTTATCAGGGAAAAGTTCTCTCGTATTTAACTACATGGCAAGAGAGGAGTTATTTAAAGACTTTTTTGATCCATTGGACATCTATATAGTATCGCCATCAATAGAGAGTGATCCTAAACTTTCTCTATTAATAGACTACCTGGATATCCCGAGATCTAATTGTATAGATGCTTACGACGAGTTTTTAATAGGGTCTATATATAAACAAATTAAAGAAAATTTTATGGAAGCAAAGCGGGAAGGACGAGGACCAATCCACTCGTGTATTATATTAGATGACTGTTCCTTCTCAGGGAACCTCAAGGGAAAGAGAAATGGGGTGATCCCTCAGATGTTCCAGAATTCACGTCACTACTGTGTGTCCCTTTTTGTTACGGCACAGCATTATTCAGACATACCGACAGCAGTACGAAATAACTGCACTGCTTTTTTTTGTTTTCAATTGAATAATAGACAGACGGATGCCATTATTGAGGACCACTCCTTTATAGACCCAAAAATTTTTAAAAAAAAAATGAGAGAGGTGACTGCTGAGAAGCATTCATTCATGTATATATCATATGACAATGCTCTGCCGAAACGATACTTGGATAGCGATTTTAATTTTATTGACATGACAGGAGATCCTATTCTATAATCTCCACTTGGTTACATTTTTCTTTATTAAATAGATGTGTGATGGAGTGTAACACGCCGTTACCACTTACCCGTTTTATAAATGGTAGTACCTCCGATACGGCAGTAATAGCGGTACACACACCCGCGACGCACCCCAACACAGCGACAACTATATCTAATCCACAAGTCATTATATATATAATGTTATATAATGCCTTTCACTATTTTTTTTTAATATAATATTTTTGTGCCGTCGCCAGTGTATGTCCCATGGCAGATGCATGGTCTATACCCGCTTGGATCATATTGCTTACATCCTCTCTGGACTCGTATATTTTTCTAAGCATGGTGCATCCTATATTTTTACCCGTTTTAGAAAATGCCTCTTGGATTTCCTGTGTCATCTGGTTTGATGCGAGGGGTTTATCTCTCTTAGATACTTTAACTAATAGATAGGGGGACTTATTCCATTTGCGAGATAGTTTAATAATTTTTTTAACAATCTTAGGTACCTTCACCCTGTAACCATTATGTCGTGCTGACTTTCTGTCGCCGAGGTATATTTCCACGTGTACAAATTTTTTGTCATGTATAATATAGTTGCCGACTGGATTGGTTTCAGGCAGTTTCTTAAAATCTTTATCTCTAATAAATGTGATAGACCTATATACATTACGCACTGGGGGTAGACGTGTGAATAGTGCGGATATTAGTAACCTCTGCATAAGTTGGAACTGTTTAGTGTTTAATGTGTCTTTATGTTTAAGTCCATCTGATACAAATAATTTTTTATTATATTGGAAACACTCTTCTATCTTATCCCAGTGTACCCAGTTGTCTTCCTCTCGCTTAGACTTCTTTCCCTCTTCAACCAGAGCGAATATGACTGCATATAAATCTTTTAATTTAGACTGACATTTAGTATATATAAGTGCCATCTCAGCAAGTAGGTCGGGTTGTTGATGGTTGCCGTCGTCGTCCATCTGCCATTTAACTACATAGTTTTTAAGGTATCCTAATAGTGCTTTTAATATATCTGCCTTTCGCTGTGTTGTTATAAGTTGATGGTGTTTATATATAGGATAGACATCCACGTCGGCACGTTCTATAGCATAAATAATGTCATCCCAGTTTTTAAATTGTTTATATTTAATTAGACACACCCCTGCCTTTTCAGGGAGAACCCCCATGCGATAAGCGAGGGCATACAGACTACGAGCATAACCTTTAGAGGTTCGGGGGTTCAAGGGCGTGTCGCCTTTAATGCGTGAAAATTTAAGAGACTCCATTGCTTTATATAATAGAACTATTATTTAAATAAATATTAATCAATTTTTTATAAATATACCATTTACCTTGTTTATATAAGAGAGTGTATCTGCGGATCCGCGTATCGCTTTCTCTGCGATGCAGGCAATACATATTGCCGTCGCCCTCTATCCCTACCTATCTGTGCTTTACTTCTCTTAACGTTTCTTATAGCGAAGTCGCTCTCTCTAAATGCCCCTACTGCATTATACTCGCTGAAGTTCCACTTATTTCTGTTTTTCTTTCCTTTGGCAAATTTCTTTCTTCTTCTCCCCTTTTCCCTCGTTGCTTTTACCCCAAATTTAAACTGTCTAATCATCTCCGTTTCGCTCCCACCCATCTCTCCTCTCTTCTTCGCATCCTCCCAATCGCTGAATGGAAC
>TARA_R110000765_G_scaffold235115_1_pt1 | contig 15636 bp, 9 predicted proteins | sample TARA_R110000765 | Tara Oceans TARA_R110000765 (sample SAMEA4398168) | marine metagenome | biome: Polar Biome; feature: [MES] marine water layer (ENVO:01000295) within the mesopelagic zone...; material: water (ENVO:00002006), including particulate matter (ENVO:01000060) such as...... | reverse complement strand
ACCATGAACAAGATCATGTTCAAAACCACTAGCATCTAAATCTGTTGACGACGCAGGAGTAACCTGCGTAGCAGTTGTATCTAAAGATACCGGATAATTTGATACAGGCATATCTCTCCTATGGCTTTAAGTCAAGAGTGAATATCCCTGAAGGATTCCACTGAATTTCAAACGTACCTGACGTAGTACTAAACGCTCCACCAAAATCTATGTAAGCAATCAAAGGTCTCGCAGTAGTCGCAGCGCTAAGAGATTGATTATAGATTACTGCACCAGCCGCACCAGTAATAGTAGAAGCAGCCCAACTAACATTGTCTGCATCCCACGTAATTATAGAATCTCCATTTGTTGTAGAAGACAACGACACAGTAGTCAAAGCTTTACCACCGGAAAGGTAACCAGTAGATCCTCCGAAAGGAATTTCACTTGACACATCACTTTGGAATGCATCAGTATCAAGCTGCGGAACATAACTAGCAGTAACCAACATGCAATAAAACGTGTCAGTATTGTAGTTATTCAAAGACGTTTGAATCATTACTTTTTCTAAAGTAGAACTGTATAGACCACTAGCCATTAGTAGTACCCGTTCCTTGAATAGGCTTTGGCTTAATTACCACGTTACCGTTTGGTTTTTGCATTCTTTGTCTTCTTTTTTTTCATTGCGGACGCTGCAGCTTTTTTTCCAGCAGCCGTGTAAGGATATTTTTTTCCATTGACGTTAGGCATATTAAGAATCATAGCAGATAAAGCAGGGGGGACCAGGGAAAGGGGAAAAACCTGACCCCCCCTACAATCCACCATCTAGTTTAAGCTAGATGAACTTTGTACTCGCTGGGCACATTCTTCACGGAAGATTCCGTATCCTGCGAGGTGATACCAACCGATTGGGTTGAACCGACGAAGCACATCAGTCACTGGACCGAACACTACGTTAGGGTCTTCACCAAATCCTGGTGCACGACTGAATGCTTTAGCTAGATACTGGCGTCCAACAATCAATGTTTGATAAACATTGACAGTACGGCCAGCTACACCAGTAGCTAAAATGCCTGCTCGTGGGTTTTCAATGTATTCGATACCATTGAATACACCAATAGAACCGGCTCTTATTGGCGGTCCGTCTTGGTATAGCTGGTAGTTGATTACATCTGTAACAGCAGCTTGACCACGGAAATCGTAAGACACATTCGGATGAATGATTGCCATGTAGTTGCCATTCTCCCAACCAGGAGCGTTACGTGTACGTAACTGAGCTACCGCTTTACGTCCTTCTGTAGACGTATAAACGTTAGCAGCTACGATACCAGCACCAGGTGCAGTGTTAGGTGCAAGCCCGCCAACGTTAGTAAAGTTGGAACCACCTTGTGCAACGTCAGAAACGATCTTGTCCATCGAGTTGACCATGTTGTAGCCAACAAGACTAGCTGCATCAGCATCAATGTTAAAGAACGAAGTGCCACGAAGCTTAGCTGTTGTTAATACGGCATTACCGTATTCAGTAAGAGCAACTTCAACTTTGCTATCACCTAATACGACTGGTGTCACATCAACTGATTCAGCTAAAGCTGCTGTAGCTTGAAGCATTTCATCATAAAAAGTAAACTGCACACCAGCCCCACTATGGGTCTGAGCAGTTGAACGAACATCAGCAATCATTTCATACAAAGGCGCTGCACGTAAAGCAAAATGTGCTGTAAGTGAATACGCATTTTGTACTGAAAGAGGAAGTTGTCCTGTACCAGTAGGGTTATTCGCTGTAAATGGAGGAGTAAATGCCATATCTAAAGTCCTATCTATAGGACTCCACTATGATTAGGTTGCTGCATTCCACATATGGCCCGCTGATTCCCATATCTCTTTTAAATCATCTAAAGATTTAGCTGAAGACATTTGTTTATCAAAGTCATCTGGAATGTATGGTTCGCCGCCATCGCTTGCCGCTGCCATTCTTTCCTCAGCAGAATAGTCATAATCCCTATCCTCTTGCTGCGAAGATTTTCCTCTACCGAGGAACCCTGTTGCTTCAGCTTCCATACGGATAGCGTCAACATCAAGTTCACCTTCATAAGCTTTAACAAAGTATTGTGTTGCTTTATCTTCAGTGTTTAAACCTGCTGATCGAAACAAACTGTCTTTTGTTAAAGAAAGAATTTGAGCTTTAAGTACCGTGTTCTCCTTACGAGCTTCGTCACCGGTAGTGGCACGATTTTCTAAATCGCGTCGCCAATTTTGCTTTGAATCTTCAGTACCTTCACCAGTTCTGGAGTCGGATTCTGCCATAATTTCACACACCTTAATAAACACGTTTTTAGCGGTGGAACTTCAAACGGAAGCATTCGTAGTATAGCTCACCCTACCGGGGCCAAACTACTTAGCTATAAGTAAACACGCATTTATTGTCTAAGTCAAGTATTAGTAGTACCAAATCCTAAACCACCTTGGCCTGAAGCACCTAAACCGCTACTGCCTTGGAAGTTAGTAAGCCTATTTTCTTTTCGGCGACGTACTGTATCTGAACTAACTGTGTCAAGATTGAAAGTACCACGAGCAACTGTACCTTCATCTATAGTTTGTTCTCCTACAAGGTTACTTGTTAAAGCTCGTGCAGGATTAAGTTGTGCTTGTAGTTCTCGCTCTTGAACGTTAGCTCGACGTAACAAATCACCAAGTTCGTATTTAATACTTCGTGATGTTTTGCCAGTGACATTAGCGCTTTCTCCTATGCCACCTAAAATTCTATCTGCTGACGTAGCAAGATTAGCTGAGTTCATTACACGGCGAGCATCAACAATGTTTTTAGTTTTATCAACGTCAAGATACAAACTAGTAATATCGCCTTGCGAATAATTGTATTGATCTCTTAAAAGTTTAATTGTTTCTGAGTCTGCTGAGTTGGCTGCTTCTTCAGCTAAAGCAACTCGACTTTGAAATTCATTTAATGAAACATCTCGTTGTATTAAACGTTCTGTGTCTTCTGCAGTCATAAATTTTCTATCAATACCTGCAGAATCTATAAGTCTAGTGTAACCATCTTGAAGATCTAAATACTCTGCTTCATTTAATGGTGATAAACCACTATTTCTTCTTGCTTGCATAGCAGGAAATTTAAAATTGTACTCTGATGTAGATCTTATAAAAGGAAGAATAGAACTACTAGGCATACCATTTTGAAATGCTCCCATTATTTGTGGAACTAAACTTTTTGGCAAACCAAATAAAGAAATATATTCTGTTGCCATAGCAGTAGCACCTAATTGAGGTTCATCGATTGAGGTATAGTATTCAGAATCTCTAGCAAAATCTTGGTCAATCTGTGCACCATAAGCTCTATATGCATTGCTATCCCCAGAGTTCATAGTAGGATCAAAACTTGAAATATTAAAAGCATCAAACTCTTGTCCTAGATCACCATCATTATTACCACCATCACCAATCCCAGAAACAGGATCATCAGGATCATCAGGATCATCAGGAACATCAGGAACATCAGTACTAGGTGATGGACTTTCTACAATGTCTTCTGTGTCTTCTAAAGTAAAAGTATTATTAGCAACGTTTTCTAAAGAGCTTTCAATTAACTCTTCGTCTCCTGTACTACCAGCATCAGCTAACTGATAAGCCTGATTGCTAGTTAATGTAGGTTCCGTATTACCAATCCCTAATGGATTAGCAAATGGAATAACATCGTTAAATACTTTAGCTGTTAAATCACCAACAATACCATCAGGAGTTAAACCTCTACTCTTTTGAAACTGAGTAACCATCCCTTCAGTTTCTCGTCCAAAAATTCCATCCCATTTTTCAGGGTTCATAGGGAAAAGAAAAGCTTGTAACTGCTTTACTTTATTACTTTCACTGCCTCGTCTTAACGCTATTGTAGCCATTTAGAAAAAACCCATTCCTTGTCCTACAGTATTTAAAATACCTGACATTTCAGCTCTAGCAAAACCAGACATATCAAATTCGCCAGTACGTCTAATAGCACGTTCAGTTTCTCCTACGTTTAAAACTCTCCCCATGTCTTCTGGTGCTTTAAATGCAAACAAAGATTCATTAACAGTATTTGAATTTACGTTAATTGGATTTTCAGAATTAGGTGGATCTACATATTCGTAAGCTACATCCTCAAAACCTTTAGTATCCCTTATTCCATTTAAAATAGAATTAGCTAATGCATAATCTCTACCGCCCCATTCAGCGTTTCTTCCTAACATTCGTGTAAACAAAGGATTATAATTACTTAAAAAATCTCCTGTAGTCCCACCAGCATCATAAAAATCTGCTAAGTACCCATACTGAAGCCGAGCTTTTTCTTCAAAAATGGTACGCAAATTATCGCCAGGAAGTTCACCAATGTAAACACGTTTAGCTAAAGCGTTTTCTTCATCTTGACTTAAAGCAATAAGATATTCAGTACCTAAAGTACGTAACTTAGTTTTGATTTGTCTAATTTGGCTACCAGGTTGGGACTGACCTTCAGTTAAAAGATCTTTACCTTTACGACCATCTATAGTTTGCCCTGCAATATATTTAGATATTTCTACATCACTCCAGTCATAAAAATATGCAAGAGTTGCAATGTCTTGTATTGCAGTTGGCCCTCCTCCTTCAGGTACTGTTTGACCGATAGCTTCACGCCCAAGTAAATCTGTAACTATTTGTAATTTACTTTCTATGAGACCTAAACGAGCAGGAGTAAGACTTTCCCAATCTTCTCCTAAACCTTGTTGTCCCCATTCTGCTTGCGTAGCTCGTCTAATAGGAGCAGTTGTTTTATACCAATCTGTTCGTGGTAAGTATCTATCAATTTGTTGTGTTATCTGCTCATCGCTAGGAGCCGGATCTGAGTTTATAAACTCAAGTAAATAATCAACAAAGTTAACTCTGCCTCCATTAACAACTATGTCAGCGTCGCTACGTCCACGCAAAAATTCGAAACTACCAAAATCTCCAGATAAAGTATCTTCTAAGACTAGACGACCTTGACCTAAACCTGGTTCAAAATCTAAACCTGGCTTTGGTTCAGGCGTAGGATCATCTATGTTACCACCTGGGTCCATACCTCCAGGCAGCATCCCATCAAAAGGAGCATCACTATTGTTGTTACCTGGATATGACGGCGCAGAATAACTATCGTCAGAAGTTGTTGATCCAAATTCAGCTTCTTTTACCCTGACACTTTCATTAAATTTGTCTGTAGCTTCTTGTAAATTATCTTCATTTACTTTTTTAAATTGTTCAGAATCTGGATGAACACTCCAAGGCTTCCATGAATAACCTGCTGATTTAAAAACTAGATTAAACGAATCCCAAGTATTTTTCCATATTTCTTCAGGAGAAAGAAAACCCTCTTCGCCACGTCTAATTGTTCTTATATTACTTTCTTGCAACGGCCCGTCATCTTTTATAAGTTCATAATTGAATGCAGCTAAAGCAGCAAGTTTTTGTTCTTTTTCAATCTTAGAAAATGTCCAACCTAATGCTTCAGCTCTAGCAGCTAACGAGTTTATAAAGTTTATTTGAAAAAGACCTAAAGAAAAATCGCCATCTTCTGTTGTAGTATTTATTGGACCAGGACCATAAAGAGTAAGATTCGATTCACCTTTTGCAACCTGCAATGCAGTAGCTAACGTCTTACCCTTAAGACCTTTATTAGCTAAAAGCTGAGCTAACTCAGCATCTGAAATAAAATTATCAGTACCATCCATAAAACTCATGATGTCAAAGTCCTTCCGCTACCCATAAGCCACCTAGTTAAAAGTGAATTAGCATCAACCTTTTGAACATCAACAGCTAACTCTTGTGTATCTTCATCAACTGCACTAAGCAAATTCTGATCAACAGCAGTCAACAATTCATTATCGCTAGGTTGGCTTGCTGCTCCTAAATTAGCGCTTACAGTATTCTCTGCAATTTGTAAACCTAAAGCTTGCAAACTTGCATCTGCACTACGCCCAAGATTTTGCCACGACCAATTCTCAACTTGTTTAGCAATCATGTTTGTAGGAACTGTACGTAATTTTCCTGCTTTTAATCTAGCTTCTTTTACATAACTTTCAAGATCAGTAATTATGGCATCAGGAGTATCAAACAAACCGCCTTCAAGCCCAAGTTGTGGAACAAAACTAGTTAATAAAGGATCTCCTTGTGGAAACATATTTGGATTAGTAATAGATGTATCTTGGTTTCCAAATGACCCTCCAGCTTGCATCTGTTTTCGATCACTAAATTCGTCATTAACTGCTACTAAAGCTTCTCTTACAAAATCTTCTTCATAAATTTTGTCAGGGTTAAGAAGCCACTCAGTATTTCCATCCATGTAACCTAAAGATAATAAACCTTCAGCAAACTTTTTTTGTTCTTCATCATCTAAAGATTTGTAATTTGCCATAGCTTTATTTATGTCATATTTATAATCTTCTTCTCGAAGTGTCCATTCCATGCCTACAGGAGCTTCAGGAAGTTCTTCGCCTGGAGCCAAGAAACGTCTCTCTATAAGTTCTGTTTCACCTATATCATCTGCTCCGTATCCAGGGTTTGTAACAACTTGTCCGCCCTTAGCGTTTATTTCTCCAACTTTTGGAGGTGAAGTCATTGCTCGTTCTTCAGAAATAAGTGCACGCAATTCACCAAAACGCGCTGTCATTAACCCTAACCCTAAACCTAAAGGACCTGTAAAAGGTTTCATTTCTCCAGTAAGATCTATGTTTTGACTTTCACTAAACATTCCTTGTTGACTAAATGTTAAATCTCCATAGTAGCGAGGTCGTCTGCGTTCTTGCCCAAATTGAAATTCTGTTTGTGATCCAGTGTTGAAAGCTTGTAAATCGTAAAGACTAGCGAGCATATCAAAATCAGCTAACGCAAAATAATCATCAATTTCTGCAGGATTATTTATTGCTTCTAAACCTAAACCTTGTTCTACTTTTTTATCTTCTTCTTCTAAATTTTTATCTCCAGGACCTAAATCGTCGAATGATCCAATTCCAAAATATGGTTGTGAAAAACGATCAAACAGATTTGTTAAAGTGTTAAGAAAAGCTTGTTGTTGTTCTGCTGCTGAATTTGGATCAGAAAAATCTCTTACTATTCCTTTTTCTTCAGAAGCAAGATTTCTTTCACGCGATGGTGTAGGAGCAGACTGCTCAAGTAAATCATCTATAGCACTAAAACGCTTTTCGTCTTCAGACTCAGCCATTATTTACACCTTAACTTTCCGTGGAAACTGTGAAGGAAAATTGCTACGAGTAACAGTTTCCATTTTAGCAAAATACCTATCAAAGATAGCTACAAAATCAGGACGTGACCTTAAACGAAGACGCAAATCAAGCCAATTAGCTTTTAGATCACTATTGCCAGAATAGCCAAGTTTCAAAAACTCAGAATTACCAGATTGATCAGCACGAATTTCCATTGACATAGCAATTTCGTCATGCCCATTTACATACTGTTGTATAAAAGGCCACTCAGGTTTGTAATCAAAAATTGGATCACTAACCATCGCCCTAAAACCTTCCATAATTTTGGCTTGAGTAGCAGGACTACTAGTTTCGCTCCACTCTTCCCACCACGTTCTATTCTCTTTACCAATTTTTAAAGCTTCTTCTGTTCTATAAGTAATAAGCTCAGGATAATTTTGTACATCTATAGACATCCCTCGCTCTTTATAATTTTGAAGTTGATCATTTATAACGTCAGTTACTTGTCCCCATTGATACCACCCACGATTCATTTGCGCTGCTGTAAAAAAGTCTCTAGGACTCATTGTTTTTCGTCTGCCTTCAGACATTTCTTTAATAGCTACAGCTTGGCTATATTCAAATTGAACATCTCTTGCACCAGTACGCCCTAAAACAACATCTTGTATTTCAGGAAATTCATCTAAAAATTCTTGATGCTGTTGATATGTAGCTTCACCTTGCAAAGTACCTGAAGCAACACCTGCAGCAGCAGTTTGTCTGCCTGTTATAGCCCACAGATCTTCATGATTATGTAGCAACCACGTATCTGCTGCTTCTAAACCTTTATCTAAAGATATTTGATAGTACTCGTCAATAACTTTGTAATGCGGAGATTGTACTCTAAACGAAAGCGGACTAACTAAAGTACCAACTGTACGAATTTGTAAAATGATATCGGTGCGTCGTTCAACTTCTTCTTCAAAAACTTGCATATCAGCTTCACTTGAAACTACTTCACCTGACGCATGATACTCTGCAGCTAAATCTCCAGTAACTCGCAAAAGAGTTTTAGCACGTTCAGGAGTTGTTAAACCTAAGATTCCTCCTGCTGCCGCTTTACCGAATGCAGGAGAAATAGAATTTAGCCAACGGTTTAAAGCTGTTGAGCCTTCACTTACTCCATACGGAAAAATAAACTTCATTGTTTTTTCTAAGTTAGGATTTGCAATTACCATTTCTCCTAAAGGATAAGTAAGCATTGGGCCAAAGCCTGGAGTGCCACCGATCATTGAAGCAGACTTAATGTTAAAATCTAATGCTTGTCCATCTAGTGCATTAAACTCGCTTAGACTTCCAAAAAGTTTGCCACCAGAAAATGGTATCCAATCCATAAAAGAAGGCAAATCTGCATCAGGATTAACAAAAGCAATTTTTGGTAATCTTATAACACCAAACCGTTTACCGTTTTCGTCTTCTGCTTCTAACAAACGCCAGTTACGTATAGTTTGTCCAACAAGATAAGGATTGTCTATTCCAATGCCTGTCCATCTAGTTACAACTTCTTGCCATGCACCATAGAATGGCATCAAGTTTGCAGCTACTTCTTCAAAACGTGAACGTTCAGCTAAATCATAAAGCAAATCTTTAGTTTCTTTAACTGCTTTTTGTCTAGCTCTATTCTCCATTATTTTTAAATCTTTATTAGATAACCTAAAACTATCTGTGCCTTGATTTTTAAAACCACTTAATTGACGACTCATTTCAGTGTTATAAACATTTCTAAACACAGTGCTTCTTGTTAAAGCATCTGTAGGCATTGTGCCTAAACTTTCAAAAATAGAATTAACTTGATCTCGTATTTTTACTTGCATAACTTTTGTATCTACCATGTCAGTAAATTGTGAGTCAGCAACAATTCTACCAAAGTCGTTGTTGCCTGCTGCTTCTCTAACTTTTTGAATATCACCATCAAACGATCTGTTTACTATTGTCATAACATCTCGTTCCCAAGATATTTCTATACCACTAGCAGCACGTTCACGAACTTTATTAAACTCAGGCAAATTAGGTATTATTGCTTGGCTTTCAGTTCTAATAACTTCTATAAAATCTGCTAAATCTTTACCTTGGAAATGTGCAGGATAAGCATCTCTAACTACTGAACCTTTATTTTGTAAAAATGTAAAGATTTGTTGATCTGTAGAACCATCCCAAAACATTCCCATAAATTCTTGAAACGGACCACCAGTTTGTGCAGGTATCCATTGTCTATTTACTGTGTCATTCCAACCAAGATCAAATTGTTTTTGAGTAACAGGAGTTGGCCCAAGTAAATCCATTTGATCACGTCGTACTTGTTGTGAAGCTTTACGTTGAGCTAAAGTAGCGCCTTCCCAAATTTGTCTATTAGAACCATCTGAAGAAATAGAACTTTTGTGAATTGCTACATCAGTAGCTGTACCACCAAAAGCATTATTAACAGTGTAATCACCCATGTACAGATTGTTGTATCTGCTTTCTGCTGCAAGCTGACCAGCTTTATCAAAGTTATTGTATAGTGTTGCATTTTTTTCTTTAACATCATCAAGTATCATTTTTTGATGGTCATTAAGATTGTCTGCTTGACTTTTTAATAAGTCTGCTGCTATTTCTAAATTTTTTATTTCGTTAATTAACCGATCAGCATTAAGAACATCATCAACAGCTAATTCACTTATTTGTTTTTTTATAGAACCTATTTCTTTAACTAAAAGTTGATCAGCAGAATTACGTAACGCAAACATTTGGTTATTATTAATTTCACTTCTTGCAACACGTTTTAAAGTATTGCGTGCATAAAGACTATATATACCTGCCATACCGGCAGCACCAGCAGGACCAGCAATTAGTAAACCTAAACCGGTCGCCATACTTGTACGTTTGTTTATACGAGCTTTTCCGTACTCTTTAGATATTACATCTAAAACAAGATCTTCCATAGAAGCAAGTTTTTTAACTGGGTCAACCATATCTACTTGCCCTAATACAGCAGCGTTGTATGTTTCTAAAATTTCTGCATAGTCTGACGGGACAAGTTCCCAAGGATCAGTTCCAAAATTTTCCCATTTTTCCCAACCAACATTTTTCTTTGCGTTTCCGTAAAGTTCACCAATCAATCTGTTAAAAATAGGTTGCCCTATATCAACACCACTTTTTCTAAAATACGCTACACGTAAATCATTAGAGCCTGCTATTAAACCACGGATAGTTGCTTGTGCTCCTATAGTTGCTCCAGTACGTGCAAGTTCATCAATCAAAACTCGCATAGGCCAAGCTGGTCTGATTAGAACAGCTTTTTTCCACAAGTTCGTAAACTCATTTGTGACTCGTCCGACACGTTCAGATGCTGATCCAAGAACACGTTTTACTGCATTAGGATTTGTGCCAAAAGCTTGTTGATATAAATCGTAACGTGGTACTAAAGATGCTTCAGCTAGTTGTGCAGGAGTTAACGGAATGTATTGAGAAATTATTTCACCAGCGTCAGCATAATCAACACGAGTGTAGTCACGGTTGCCGTATGTTTTAGAACGTGCTGCTTTTGATTTTTCTTTTAATAACTCTTGAGCTTTTCCATACTGTCTTTGTAAAGTTCTAGACATATTGTTAAGTTCAAATTCTGAAAGTTGTTTGTTGAACAATTCAGGCAAGCCATTATTTAAGCGTAAAACAATACCATCAAAGTATTCTTTCTTTGCAGCCCTTGTCCCAAGCTCCATAAACTGGCCTAAAACATTTTCTGGAACAAGCCCAACACTTTGTAATAAAGACATGCCTTCATGGTTAACATTGCTTGCATCTCGTAACATGCGATCAAACGTTGCATACTGTTGTGCAGGATCATCCCAGTTCATTACTTGATGAGGAGTTTTTTCTACAATTAAACGAACTGCTTTATTCGCTGCAACACTTTGCCCAAATTTACTGTTTGTTAAATATGTTTTTGTTGCAATACCTGCAGCATTCATACCACCTATAGAAGGTAAAGGATCAAGAAGATTAACGTTATGGCTTACAAGAATTTCATTAGCTGCTGCTGTAACTAAATCTCCACTGCTATTTAAAACATCGTTAACAGTATCAATCCCATAATGACCAGTACGTCCACCATATTGTTGAGCCATAGTACGCAAACGTTCTTCTTTAACAAGAAGCGCTGCAGCAAACGGCATCGTTGCGTACTCTCCAACAAATAATTGATCTTCAAGAACACGTTGTCTTTCGCTTAAATCTTGACGTATTTGTTTTCTTCGTGCAACAATTTTGTCAGGATTTATTAATTCAGGATTTGCTTCTAAAGTTTCCCTAACACTTTTTGGTGCTTTATCTAAATCTAATGATTTTGTTCCAGCATCAATTACTCCAACGTCTGGATCAAAAATAGTATCATCAACTTTTTCTCCATAAGCAATAGTACTTTCAAGCTCATCAAGATTTCTAAGTTCTTTATTAACATTATCTAATTCATCGTAAAGACCATTGTCTAAAACATTGTTAACGTATGAAGTAGCTAAAGTTTCCATGTCTTTAATAGCATTCATGTCACCTAGCTGTATACGAATCATGTAATCAAAAGCTTGATCAGTTCGTCCTAAATCTAAACCTCCAGCTAAAGCAGCATAAGTACGAGCATTGTCGTAACTCATATTTAAAAATCCGCGACCAAGTTTTCCTTCAGCCGCTGCTTTTTGTATAAGCACAGCGTATTCAGCAACTACTGCTTCATCAGCTTTTGTGTAGCCTTTGCCTTCACGAAATTTATCACTAAACCTTAAGTCTCTACCAGCTTCGCTTATTGCACTTTTAAATCTTCCATAACCAACAGTTTCAAGCAAAGGTTTATAATTGCCACTAGCAACTTGCGATCGTAACTCTGCAACCTTTTTTGCTTTAACTGCTTTTACACCTTTACCTAAAAGATTTGTTGGATCTAAATACCATTGCATTGCCCCATCTATTATTCCAGAAGACATCTTGTACATAGCAGTGCCTTCAACACGAGCAACTGCATCAGGATCAAGAATGTTTGCACTGCTAGCCATTAAAGCAATAGCTTGGCCTGTGCTACGTCCCCCGCCTTCTTGTTCGCCAATGCCTACTATTTTATTTACTTCTTGCCAAAGAGTTGGATCTAAATAATTTAAAATTAAACCTTCGTTTAGACCTGCGTTAGCTAATGTAATTAATGCTGCAAGAGGTCTATCAATAATTGTTTCGTAAGCTACATCAATTTTATCAAAAGCAGCATTAAATATAGGGCCTGTAGATTGACGAATTATTTCTGGTATAGCTTCAATAATTTCTCCGCCGATACCTTCTGGACCAATAGCGCTATCTACAACTCCACCCTCACCTAAAACATTATCGTTCCAAGATCCCCATATTGTTCCGGCTGCACCATCATAGTCATCGTTATCCCCTGTGAACTCCCACAAAATATCTGTAAAAAATTCGACACTAGATTCAGTTAACTGAAATGAAGCATTAAGAATATCAGTAGCTTTATCGGTAATACCCATTATGGCATTTCTTCTATAGGGACTTGATACGCAAGAGTTTCCATTCCTCTAACCGCTCGTCTAAATGCAGGAGATACAAAATCTGATGAAGCACTTGTTAACAAAGCTGGAAGAAGTTTAGAAATATTGTAAGCTCGATCTGGAGTTACACCAGTAGGCATCATCCCAGTGTTTACAGGTGGAGCCATAATAGATTCATCTGCACGCATACTTGGCCCAAAAGCATCAGGAGTATTAGCAGGATTAACTGTTTGTGCCTGCTGCCTCATCCGTGGTGGCGTGTTAGCAGGATTGTTAGGTAAAGCAATTTCTTTTTGTGCATCCATTTGTGCTTTTGCTTCACCATAAGCTTGCCCAGTTGCAGCTTTTGCACCTTGTCTAGCTCTTGGCATTACAATGCCCCAATCAGTTGTTCCATAGAAGGTTGATCTGCAGGCATTGCTTCTGCAGGAGGCATAGCCATTCCTTCAGCACCCATACCTGGTATAGCTAATCCAGGTTGAGCTTCAGGAGCCATAGCTTCAACTTGTTCTGCTTGTCGTTCTTGAGCTTCACGTTGAACTTTTTCAACAGCAGCACCAAGTTCAAGTTTATCATATGCAACAAGATTCATAATGCGAGCAAGATCAGCAGGAGGTATTGCTCCTTCGGCTGCTTGTTGTTGTATGGATTGCAGCAAAGCTGTTTCTAACTGTTCAGCAATAACTGTGTCATGTTCAAACTCTGGATCATCTATTAGAGGATCAAGCATCATGAATGATTGCTTTGACATTGTTCCCATACCGACACGTTGTCCGCCACCAATAACAAGAGTGTTGATATCTGCTCCTGCTTGGCTGTAGCTAACAACGTTATCTGTAGTATCAAAGTTAACTTTAGGAATATAATCGACACGGCCTTTAGCGGACTTAGTAGTTACATAAAATGATTTAGGTCTGCTTCTTGCATAAGCTAAAGCCGTATCAATAGCAAGTTTGTTTTCTTCTTGCAGTGAACGAGCCATTATCTTTTGAGCTTCTTGTACAGGGAAATCTACAACAGCGCTAAGTACTGCGTCACCTCGACGGCCAGTACGAATGTTTGATGTGGACTCTCCACCAAACTCAGCAGGTATTCCAGCCGTTAAACGTTGTGCTCTTTCGAGTCTGTCAATAGCTGGGTTAGTCATATAGCCAGGTTGCAGTGACATATCTTTAAGGTCACCACCTCTGATCACACCGACTTCTCCAGAGAATCCATCTGCTGGAGAAACGATTTGTGGTGTTTCGCCTGGACGGCCAATAAGCCAAGTGTCAGGGAAAATACCTTTTTGTACAGCTATAACTTCAAGAGCCATAAGTCTGGCTTGCATTTGATACATGCCGAGGATGCCATCGAACTGGCCTTGTGCCCCATCCAAACTTATTCGAGAAGCAAACACGACAGGTGTTCTACCTACAGGGTTAACTACACGTTCAAGTTGTACTTCAGATCGAGCGATCTCACGTCTTTGAAACGTAGTACCGTATTGCATTGGTCCACGAGTAGCTACAAGTACTTGCTCTTCGTCATCTACGTACTCAATAATATCGATGACATCTTCTGGTTGGCCTTGAGGGAAACTAGAAACTGCTTGTGGGTAAACTTTCATTAGCCAACCGATAGTTCTTCGGTATGTAAAGATGCAGTCTCGTGGACGCATATCTTCTACACCAAATAATCTGGCTGGGTAAGCAGTTAAAGGATCACGCACATGCCATTCTGGGCATCCTGTTTTACTGTTAAATCTTATTTGGGTACAAGTGGTTGAGTATCCAATAAGTTGTCGAGCACGTTTAGCTAACTGTAAATCCATTCGGCTGTTTTCCCACCAACCAAATAAAGCTTTTCTTCTTATAGAAGAGTTATCTCGTGCACGTTTTTTACTGGGGTCAGTAGGGGGGCAAAAGATGTCTGGGCTTGTTGATGCTATACGCATTGCTGTCTGGTCAAGACCTTGAGCTAGTAGGTTAGCTACTGCTGATTGTTCATTACCATCAATTTCTGGTAGCGGAACGACTACATCCCCGTTATAGTAATCTCTAAGAACTCGCATTCGAGCTTTGTTGTTGTCGTCTTCTCGTAAACGCACTGTGTAAAGTTCAACAATATCTTCGACTGACTTCACATTTACCTCATTATGATTACTGTGATTCTGCCATCCAGGTAGGACGCCATTGTTTACTATTAACTATAGCTGGAGTATACAGTTTCTCTAAGTTATGCTCAAGAAACCATTGTGCCATAACGCAATCATCTGTTCGAGCACCTGTACCTTCTGCATTCCATCTTGTTACTTCGTTAACTAACATCAATGAATGCGGACGTGCCTCAGTGTTTTGTTTACCAGGTAAACGAATACGTCCAACTCTCCATAACGGAGCTAACATTTGGACACCATATTTTGGGTCTCCTTTGTTTCTGCTGTGCGTATAATGAGGTACTAGTTGAACATTTCTTAATGCGGCCCATCGTCTGAAGTGATCATACTGCATAATGAACTTCTGTGCAGCATTTGCCTCAACTACCCAATGAGTTATTGGTCTGCCCATTTCTTTAGTGATTTGCCACCAGTCTTCAGCTACACCTGAAAATGACTGGTTTTCATGGCTCCAATCTAAGAACGATGGAGCGTCCATTTTGCGTCTATAAGATTCTAGTAAGTATCTGTACTCAGTATGTGGGTTGTATGCCCAGCATTGTAAAGCCCAAAACTGTGAAGGCGATGGGTCTGCTGTAGCAATAACAAATAAATCATCTGAGATTCCTTCAGGTAATTCCCAAAGATCTCTGTCTTCGTCCCAACATCCAGGGTGTTCTACCCCGTCTGCGCCTTTACCGCCTGTTACCCATAGCGGATCTACTAAAACATTAGA
>TARA_R110000765_G_scaffold61169_2_pt1 | contig 15640 bp, 13 predicted proteins | sample TARA_R110000765 | Tara Oceans TARA_R110000765 (sample SAMEA4398168) | marine metagenome | biome: Polar Biome; feature: [MES] marine water layer (ENVO:01000295) within the mesopelagic zone...; material: water (ENVO:00002006), including particulate matter (ENVO:01000060) such as...... | reverse complement strand
ATCATATTTGCCAATAATGGCAATGTCGTCCTATGCTATGAAGGAACTCTACCAGAAATTTATTCACTATCCGAAAAAGACTTTGAGGACATACACGGTGCTTGGTTTCAGGCGTTAAAATCATTGCCCGTTGGTACGGTGGTTCAAAAACAGGATGTCTATCTAAAGAAAACATACACTTCAGAAAAACTTCCGAATACAACCTTTTTAGAAAAAGCGACCCACGACCATTTTAAAGGGCGTGATTATATGGAACATCGTTGCCTTTTGTTCTTTACACTCACTAAGAACAAGGCTTTAAATAATTCAAAATACGTCAACCCATTCCGTAAAGTTTCAAAAGGAATTATTCAACAATTAGATGACAACGTTAAGAGCTTCATCGGTTCAGTTAGCGATTCTGTTTCCTTCATAAATAATAGCCGAAAAATGAAATTTGTTTCGCTTAAAGCGAAAGACATTCAGCAACTCACAAATGGCTATTTCAACGGCTTTAATGATGGGTTTGATACCGATATCATATTAGATAAAAAAAGCGTCAATATTGGCGAAAACTATTTTGATGCCCTCGCCATCAATAGCGAACTGTGCTTTGGCGAAAGTGTACAGAGTAGCAAAACCAGTGAGAAATTCACTTCTGACGATTTTGTATTTCATCAAGGGTTTATTGATGGCTTAGGACTTACGCTAAACGAGAACCACATCCTAAATCAAATTCTTTATTTAGATGATAAACAAAAGTGGCGTAAGCTGCTCGACAAGAAGATTGAAGAACTCAATAAGAGTTCCAATTTCGGTTCACAGAATAAAGTGGTGCTTGGTAAAATTCAGCACATCCTTGACCAAATTAATGCCGATGATAATGCACGAATAATTCGTGGTCATTTAAACATCGTTTATTGGGATAAAAACCTAGAAAATTTAAGCCGAATTGGTTCAAAAATAAAGACCGAATTCAAGGAATTGGATATCATCCCATACTATCCTAGAGGCGAAGAACGTAAAAATTACATCCTAAATAGTTACTGTTGCTTCTCATCCAATTTCTCGAATAACGATTTATATGTAACCGATTTAAAGCACGCACTTTGCCTGTTCATCAATAACACCAATTACAATTCTGATGCAACCGGAATCATCTTTAATGACCGTGAGCATAACATTCCTGTTTTAAAGGATGTTTGGGATGAAAAGAAGAAACGAATAAAGGCAAGGAACTTTGCAATTTTTGCGCCAACAGGCGAAGGAAAATCCTTTTTGGCCAATAACATTCTACGCCAGTATTTTGAAAGTGGCGTTCGATTGGTCATCATTGATTTGGGTGGCTCTTACACCAAATTTGCCAAACTTTATCCCGAAGAATATACAGTACTTCGCTATGAAAGTGGAAAGAACTTAGGCATCAATCCCTTTTATATAAGTGATACAAACGACCTCACACCTGAACGATTGGAAGACTTATCTGTGTTCCTGTTCGAATTATTTGCTTCAGACTTAAAAGTTACGAAAGCACAGTCGGTATCGGTCAAAAAAATATTGCGCTATTATTACGATAAAACTTCAGAAAATCACTCTTTAGATGGTTTTTACAGCTTTATAGAAAGGAATCAGAAAGATCTTCTGGACACCTTAAAAATCCATCCCGACTATTTCAATGTCACGAGCTTCTTGCACGTAATGTCTGAATATGTTGGCGATGGTCTATATAGTTTCCTATTTGAAGTAAGCGAAGACCAGACCTATAAAATCGAGGACAAACGTTTGATTGTTTTTGAACTGGATGAAGTAAAGGACAATAAGGAAATCCTATCCGTAATGTTGAAGCTAATTAAGTCAGCCATACAACGAACCATCTGGAAGAATAGAGCTGAAAAGGGAATCATCCTCTTCGATGAGTTTGCCAAACAACTAAAGTTTGAAAACGTATTGGAAAGCGTAGAATTCTACTATCAAGCGATACGTAAACAGAATGGTGCTATTGGAATTATTCTTCAGTCGATAAATCAGCTTCCTAACAATTCAACATCGGCAAGCATACTGGAAAACACACAGGTCATTTATAGTCTGAATAATGAAAAAGGCTATGACGAATTGGTCAAAAGGCTCAACCTATCCAGCCACGACTTGAACCAATTAAAATCCATCAAAAACAATCTTTCCGGTCCACGCAAGTACACCGAAATGTTTATTAAAATCGGCAAGGAAAGCAACATTTTTAGACTCGAAGTTCCGAAGGAAGTGTACGCAGCCTATCTAACCGATGGACACGAAAATGAAGAAATAATGAAGCTCTACGATGAGCATAACGATATGGAAGAAGCAATAATTCAATTCACATCTAAAACACAATAAAATGAAGACAAAAATCAAAATTTTAGTAACAACAGTAGTATTGACCTTATTTATGTCAGGTAACGCCACCGCCCAGGGAATGCCTACTTACGACAATACCAATTTTATCAGTTTGGTAAAACAACTTATAGAATCAGGCAAACAGACCGCACAAATGATTAAGTCTGTGAAATTCCTGAAAGATGCAAAAGAAGCGATAGAAAAGGTATCAAGCGTTGTCGAACAACTGAGAGCAGTTGAGGAAATCGGACAAAATAATCAGCGGCTTATTCAGATTATGCAAAATGATTTACAGGATATTCTGAACTCGCCATATATCAAACCAGAGGAAGTTACTCGGGTCACAGAATCGTTTAGCACCATCGTCCAAAACTCATTGGACACGGTTGATTTTATCGATGAAGTCTTATCGAGCGATTACCTAAAAATGAGCGATGCCGAACGCGCTGAAATTTTGAAGGCAAAAGAACTGGAATCCAAAGAAATGGTTTCCAACATCACTACCAAAACGAGACGGTACAAGGATATAATTTCCTTTAGAAAAATGCAGGATAAAATCAATAACCGCCAAACCAATTACTAAACAATGACCGCCACTATTCTTTTTGGGATTGGACTGGAATACATCGATACGGTGTTTCAAACCATACAGAACAGCAGTTTCTCGCAATACACTATTGCGGGAATGAAAACGCTTGCTGTTCTGTTTTTTCTGGTCAATATCCTTAAAAAATACAATGAGGGCGTTGCAGACAAAGACGGTTATACGTGGGGATTGAGTCCAAGTGATCTCGCAAAGAATTTTTTAATTGTTCTTTTGGTCATTTTTTCAACACAAGTGCTTGGTTTTTTTGATGGTATTTTAGTTTCTGTTGAAGCTCAATATCGCGGAACTGCACCGGCATTATTGCCGTTACAGATGCAGGATATTCCCATAGAAGAGGACGTAAACCTTATAGATGCTGCTAAAAACGCAATGACATTACTTTATGAAGCATTGGTTACACCACTATACGGATTCAAAATATTGGCTTTTATAATAGGTATTATCCTTTGGATTCTAGACCTGTTTATCTATCCGTTGTTTTTGGCAGAACGTTTCTTCCTCTTGGGAATAATGCAGGCATTTTTCCCTTTAATTATTAGCCTAGCGGTTTTTGAGAAGTTCCGTTCATTGGCATATACTTTTTTTAAATTGTATGCTGCGGTCTATATGTTGGTGCCAGCCTTCTTTTTGGTCAACATCTTTGTAAACGCACTCTATACAGAAATCAATACGAACTTTTGGGTAAACCTCTTCGGAACAGACGTTGGCCAGGGCTTTTTTGCGCCTGTGGTGCAGCTTGGGTCAGTTGGTTTTATTGTCTTTCTCAAATTCAAACTATACAAACGCGCCACCTCGTTTACCCTCAGATTATTTACTGCCTAAGGCAGATTAAAAATTTAAAATATGAAAACACCGTACAAGAATATATACAACGTCCTAAAGTTGAACAGGTTTATCGTGTTGGCAGTTGTTATTTTTGCAATGCTCTCTAGTACCTTTTCATTATGGATGGCATTCAAGACAAATAAAGAAGCTCTTAATAGTGCCTTTGCCATCAATACTGATGGTAGCATTATTCCGCTGAAGCTCGTTACCCAAAAAGAAAATTTTAGGGTTGAAGCTTTGGCACATTTAGACCTGTTCCACAACAACTTCTATAACATTGATGCCAGTAATTATGAACGTAATTTAGAAAAGGCACTTTGGTTGGGCAATAGTTCTGTGGATAATCTTTATCGCCAGAAAAAAGCGGATGGTGTCTATAACCGTTTGCTTCAATATTCGCTAGTACAGAAAGTACTGAGCATAGACTCACAAATCGAAGAACAGAACGGAACATACGTATTTAGAACGGTTACCATTTTTGAAATCAATAGAGGTTCAATAATAGACACTTACGAACTTGTTTCTAGTGGAAACTTAATTCCAGTAGACCGAAACTTTCCAAACAATCCGCACGGATTGTTGATTACAAACTATTTCGAGAACACCTTAAAAAAATTAAACGATGAAAATTGAGCCGATAATCGGTAATTAAAAAAACCACGATTATGAAAGTAGAAAAGAATAAAATTGTATTTGCAGCTGTATTAGCTGTGATTTTCATATTCCTAATTTCCTATTCTATGATGGTTATGGGCGATGATAAAAGTGAAAATGAAAATCTTGAACAGACCTTGATACCCGATTTGGAAGAAAACCAAAAAGAGTATGATTCTAAACTGGATGCAATCAATGATTTAAAAGAAGTACGTGAAAATAATGCACCGAGCATCTACGATGAAAAATTTTTAGATTCAACAGGTCTTTACAATCCTGATTTACCAGAACAGGAAAAGAAACGTATCGTAGATAGTATTTACAAGGCTGGTAAGATTCAATATTCAGAAAAGCGATATCAGAACTTTGGGCAAAAAAAAATAGCTCAAAAGGCTACACAGCAAATTGATTCAGCCGTAATAAAACGAGAACAAAAAATAGAAGCCAAAGAGTTGGGTCTGGAACATCAGTTATTCTTTGCCGCTTCGCCTAAACCCAATGAATTTTCGATAATTGGCAATACAGATGAAAGTATCTCTGTCATCGTCGATGGTGACCAAATCGTAACGGCAAATACTAGATTAAGAATGCGCCTTACCAAATCGGCAACTATCAATGGTAAGCTGATGCTAAAGAATACGCCAGTTTTTGGGCTTATTAGTTTTCAACCCAACCGTGCGCTTATTGAAATTGAAAATATCAATCATCATCCTACAAAGCTCAAAGCATTCGATTTGCAAGATGGAAGCGAAGGCATTTATGTTGAGAATAACTTTAGAGCGCAAGCAACAAGAGAGGTGCTGGATGATGTCATTGATGATATCAATATTCCTAGTGTTCCACAAGTGAGCGGAATTACAAAGGTGCTTAAACGTAGTAATCGAAACGTAAAAGTGACCGTATTGAACAACTACAGATTAATCCTAAAAGCCGATAATCGGCAATAATTAAAAGACTTTATTATGAAAACTTATATTATTATTTCAGCTCTTATTCTTAGTTCCGCTTTTGTACCTCGACTATGCTCGGCACAAGCTACAGCACAAACAAACACAGTCCTCGATACCATTTATGCAAACGACACCAAAAACGTAGCCCTGTTTTTTCCAGAACCCATACGACAGGGTATAACCGGTTCGGATAATTTTGTTTTTACCTACAATCGTGAACAAGAACAATATTTTGGATTGCTTCAGGCAAAGCCTGGGAAGGAAAGTAATCTGTTGGTAGTCAACAGAAAGGGTTCAATTTTTTCGTATATTGTAAGATATAAAAAGCAGCTAACAAAGCTCAATTATTTCATCCCATTATCAAATAGTATTGGGAATGAAAAGCCAATAATAACCGATTCGAATCAGGTTGTAACTTCTGGAAAAAATATAGATAACAGAACCTACTATTATCAAAAATTCTGTACATATCTTCTTAACAGAAACCAACGTATTGGTCGGATTAAGAAGCGAAACGAAGGTATTGTTTTGAGTGTTGAGAATATTGTTTTTGATAAGTCAGCACTCTACTTCGTTATCCAGATTGAGAATAATTCTACGTTAGATTACGATTTAAATTTCTTGTACCTTTCAGTCGAAACAAGACAAAAAGGAAAAAAGAAATCTTTACAGCGTTTATATCAAAAACCTAATTACAAACACAATCTGGCTTCAAAAATTGCAGAGGGTAAAATAATACGATTCGTTTACGTGTTGCCCAAATTTTCATTATCCAATGACAGTAGGGCAATTTTAGAATTGAACGAGAAAGATGGCGAACGGAATATTGAATTGAAAATATCACATAGATATATCAATAACCCAAATTAATACTATTATGAAAAATTTCTTCATTTACTCAATCGTACTTTTATTCATTTCCTGCTCAGAAAATAAGAATATGTCGCCTTCTGAAACTGCAAAAGTTGTTGCTAAAAGCTTTTTCTCGAAAGATGTATCAGCTCTAAAGAAGCATACGACATCAGAAGGGTATGCCAGTTTGATTTCGGTTCAAAATATGATTCCTGAGTCAGATAAGGAAATCGAAGTGGAAATCTTAGAGGAAGCTATTGAAGGTGATATTGCTTGGGTAAAATACAGTACTAGCTTTGATGGAAAGTCTGGGGTTTTCAAATTGGTTAAAGAAAATGGACATTGGAAAGTGACTTACAAAGGGCCGAGAGAAAAAGGTCCTTTTTAAAAATGTTTTTCAACTAAAATATAAGGTTTGCCCTAAAACGTCTTCCCAGAACAGCTTGTTGTCCATTGAGAATGGCGCGTCCTCATATTCTTGCTCGAATTGTTCTTCAAAATCAGATGGTAAATCCTTTTGCATAAATGATGACAGCTCCTCCAAAAGCAATTCCAATTTTTGCATTTTTCGGGTTTTCCCGAAGTTCGCTTCCATATCTTCATTTATAAAATCGTTGGCCAAGGCTTCATCTAATTGTTCACGGTAAGCTAAAGCTTCAATATTGATATCCTTGTAAGCATACGTTTTAAAAATGATACCGACTATTATGGGGTGGAAACTTGTTAATGCCTCATCTAATTTCTTGGTCAAAGCTTCAAATTCTTCGAAATCGCTGGTATCGCTATACTTTCTAACAATACTGTCAATTTCACTTTTATCCTTTACATTTTTTAACTCTTCAACTAGGTTTTCCAATTCGGACTTTTCCTCGATGAGTTTGGTCAAGGTCGTTTCAAATTCTTCCTTTTCTTGAATCAATTCATCAAACTCATCTCGGTCCAATGGTTTTTTGAACTCGTTATCCTTTATGTAATTTTTGGTCTTTATAACAAATTCCTTTTTTTTTGCCGTCCATCGGTCACTTTTGATTTCTGAAGTTGGTATATTAAGTTTTTCTTGAAGAATATCCCTGACACGGTCCAAGCTTTTTTCGTCCAATAGTTTTTCAATTTGGATGGGTTCTTGAATAACACCCACGGTTTTATAGTTGATGGGTTCGATAATCATTGGAATTACCTCTGCCGAAGTGACCCAACCAGCCCCCATTTCGTTCATACAAACCTCACTTTCCTTATAATTCGGTGAAATGATAAGAAAATTGATTTTAGCCGTTTGTAATGCATCGAGTATAGAATTACGCCAATCTGTTCCCGATTTTATTTTAGTTCCATCTGTACTAGTGCAGAAAATTTTGCTAATTGGTACGCTCAGTGCACCGTGTAATATCAGGTCAATGAAATTATCTACTATCTGTTTATCCTTACCAGAGTGGCTGATGAAAATGTCTATTTTTTTTGCCATAATCTATTTGTTTTCTTGTGTAAAGTAAAGAGCCTCATCAATTAGCTCTACAATTTCATCAGCGCTGTTAGTAGTTTCTAATTCCTGTAAAAAATTATGTAACGCCTGTTCATTTACAGAATCTAAATCAAGATGTTTAATCATCAATTGTGTGGCCTCTTGAAGTCTTTTTTTCAATTCCGCAAGTTGTTTGTCAGCACTTCCGTGATATTTGAATCCCTTTCCGTTTTCGGTATTGATAAGATTGAGTAATTCCATTTTAGAAGCACGTCTTTTCCGCCTATCAAAGCGAAAGCCCCTATTCAAGTATGCTTCATAGAGCATCCCTTTTGTTTCACTTGTTTTTTCTTCTTTACCTAGTTTCATTATTAAACTCTGTTATATGATTTGTCTATCTTTTTTAATCGCTTCAAGAGTAGGTTGCAAATAGTCTGGTTCCTTGCCTTCAAAGTATTCAAGCATCAATGGATTCTTGGCAAAAAAATGACTGGTGAAATTTATCCAATCATCTACTGTAAGGGCACCGTTTATTTTAAACAATTTCTTGGATTGGCTTTTCACTTGATATTCGCCTTTAAGCTTGCTATTAAAATTATTTATTCTTCTTTCATAATATTCTGCTTCAGTATAAAATTGTAAGGCGCCATCAAAATGACGAAAATGCCCGGAATCGGAATCGTACTCTGCGTGTACATATCTAACAGGAAAATATCTTTCCCCATCCATTTCTATTGTGACATTAGGTTGCTTAAATTCTAAAGCTTGAAATACCTTAATGCTTTCGTAGGAATACCAACAGATATCCAACGAAAAGGCACTGGCATAAAAGAAATCCAGTTCAAAATCATCTAAATATTGAGGTGGTCTTAAATGGTTCACACCATCTTTAATTGATGCAACTTCTTCCGAGAATTTACCACCATACCAGGTATCTTCTTCAATTAAGATAGGGCCTTCTGTATCAATGCGCACCCGATCTAAATCAATTGCAATACTGACTTCATTATCCTGAAAATTTTGCTTCCAGAAATGGTCAATGAACCTTGGTGCAAAATTATTATGCTTAGCAAAACCACGTCGGAAATATGGACTTGCGAATAGAATGTAATTTTCACCATAAAGTGAACCTACATAGAATGGCTTTTTCTCAAACGAATTAATCAGTTTACCGAAATTTACTAAACCCTCTTTATCCAGCTTGATTGAGGGATTAATCTTAAGAGCAATATCTTTCGAATTGCATAATATCCCTAGACCTTGATGATAATCAAAGTTGGTTGTTTTTAAATCAATATCATATTCTTTACAGAATTCAATAAAGGCAGCTATTAAGTCCTTATGCTTTGATAGCTCACTAGCCTTTTCTTCAGCGAGATATTTTAATTGATTTGCAATAAGTTGTTTCCTATTCATATTCTAGTAATCTTTCAATTTAGCCACTCTATTTATCCGGGATAGATAGTGTATATTCTTAGTATCTTTCAAATCTTGATTCAAAGCCATCTCAATTTTTTCCATCAACCCCCTAACAGGATTTAAAGCTTTAAAAGGTTTTTTACCCAAAAGTTTAAGCATAAACAACATTGGCCCTGTAGGTAAACCAGTAGTAACACCAAGAGCCAGATTTAGAGATTGGGTTCCCAAATCTATGATAATGCCAGTTTTTCTTTGGACTTTTAAAAACTTTTGAACCTCAGTATTATACAATTCAACTTTTTGCTTTTGTTCTTCAGGGTTAAGAACTGTTAAAGTTTCAAGCAACCTCTTGCTATTGGGATAAACAATTTCTTTACTCAAGACTTCTTCTAATTCCAGAATTGGAATAAACTCGTTCATCTTAATGAGCTTTATAGGCTCTATAAGTGTATTTCCTTTTATCAACTGCTGTTCACCTTCAACATAATTTTTGAGCGAATCAGCTGTCGCTCCTTTATAGAAGTTTAGTAAAGTACCCATACTTTCAGTATAAGAAGCATCTGTAAATCCATCTTCACCTTTAACAGGGAAATAAGTTGCATTTAATGAATGAGAAATGTGTGCTGCATAGGAAAACACATTGAGCATAAACTCACTATTTTCGCTAATGTTTTTATGTGGTGGATTATCTATAATCTTGTTCACACCATAAACAGAAGCACTTAAAATGCTACCCAATTGCAGAACATCAAAGCTTTCTCGTTTAGCTGTGATAGGCCAGGTCAACGTTTTAAAAATAAAAGAAGCATCCATTTTAGTATTCTTGGCGACTAGTTCGCTGATAAATTTGAGCTCTTTTATAGTCAGTCCATCACCAAATAGATAGTTGTCTGCGGTCTCAACAATATCGCATTGCTGTAAAGATGCTAGTGCTCTTCTAGTGACGAGCGCATCTGGTTTTAAAGCAAAAACTTCATCAAGAAATTTTTTATCGTACCGTGAAATATCCTGAATGAGAATTAAAGTGATGCGTTCTCGCATAATCAGTTCAAGAAAATGAGATTTCTTTAATTCTAATTGTTTGAACCACTCATCCATATTTTTAGTTATGGGTGGTGATAGGAATATACGTTGGTAAAGTAAAATGCAATAGCGTAAATCTACATTTGGGAACATACTAAAATCTACATAGCAAGCATATTCATCTTCATCCAAAAAAAATAGTCTGTTTTTCTTAAAATCACCCTCATAAATGGCATCGATATTATCATACCAAATTGATTCATCTCGTTGAATGTACTCAGGTTTTTTACGACCAAGATTGTTGCAATAGTAAACCTTGGATTCCTCTTTTGAAAATCCGTTATCATAAGTCGGCGAATTTTCAAGTTCGTCTACATAGATTCTAAATTCAAGTCCACTTTTGTATCTCCTTAAAAAGTCTATAAGAGTTCCTTCTTGATACCTTGTCAAAAATTGTAGCTTTCTAGAACCGTTCTTTTCTATCCAATAGTTAGCAATATGGATATTTAAGATTCCCTGCTCATCTGTGATTTTATAAAAGTTGATATAAGGGAATTTGGACATCAACATATCTGCCCATCTAAAAATTGGCATTAAAACACCTTGCATACCTTTAGGAATATCTTTATCCTCTAAACTTGGCACCAATATAATCTTGCGTCTTGGCTTTCTTTTAGATAGTACTACTCGAAGAAAAATAGGCTTGATAGATTTTTCGAATTCTTGTTCGACGGCAACCAAATCTACCTTTCTATTTGTAATTTGAATGACGAAAGAATCATCTAAAGTCTGATAAATGACAGTTTGAAGTTCAGGATATTTTGACCTTAGATTCAAATCCGCTTTTCGAATCAACCCATAATTTTTCTGCTCATCATTTTTAATTGATATGTATCCCATCTAATTTTTATACTTCTCTTACCACCTAAATGCCCCGTCCATCAGTTCTACTTCACTTCGCTTTATCCCTATTCTCTTTGCTTTGCTTTCCCAATTTTTCACGACTCCTAACACTTCCGAAAGTATGGTTTCCATTTCATTTTCACTTAAGCGGAAATATATTCCCACACTTTTTGCCAAGTCAAAACTCATTGCATTATCGTCCATATCTATATTTAGTGACAAACCATCTTTTTCTATTGAGGGGTTTAGGTCATAAGCGGGGGATAGAATCCAACCTTTATCGGTTAGCATAAATCCGTGATTACGTAAATGGTCATCTGTATTAGAAATAGCGATATTGAAAACTATACGTCGCCAAAGTTGATGTAAATTAGCTTCTACATCGGCACCATAATTTTCTATAAATTCTACGATTTCTAGATAACTTGGTGCGGACTCTTTTATACTAGCTTCTGTATTTCCCGTCATCGTCATCGCTGAAGCAAAGTGAATTCGTTTTCCATTGTCTCTATCAAACCTTCTAGTAAGAAAGGTGTTGTACTGACCACTAATTTTTTCTATTTTAGAATCTGCCATTACTATCCCTGCTGCAGTAGCAAGTTCATAGGCTAAAAACTCCCAGGCAGCCTTATCAATTGTGTCCGTCTTTGATGGAAACTTTGCTATCCACAGATTCTTTTTGGCGTCAAAAATATTCGCCTTTGGTCTTGCACCCCCTAAAGAAGAACCTGGTGCTATCAAAACCGCAATCCATTTTCGTACAGCATCGCTTTGGTCATCATTTTCTAGTTGTTTAGCTGCCTCCTGCAAATCACCTAGCGAAGACCAAGGTGGAGTCGGGCTATGTTCATCGTTATCTAAAAATGGTCCATCCAAATCCGTTTTGAAACGTAACGCACCCATTCTGCTCTCATCAAAAACTCCGAGAAGATAATCTATTTCATAAAGTGTAGGCGCTTTTTCATCCTTTGCTCTAGCATCTTGGGCAGCTCTTCGCTTCATCAAAGTTTTACCCCAAGTATCGGGCATACTATCTAAGAAAATTCCAAAATTCTCTTTGTTCGCAGGATATTGTGGGCCAGAATAAAAGTCGATGTCTGGGTCTAGCAATCGTTGTGCATCGGTCTTTAACCAATCTTTATCATACTCAAAGCTGAACGCCTTTTTCCCTTTTGCGAAATGAGCAGAGAGTATACCTATAAGGCTTGGTTCTTCCAATCCTACCCAATCAGCAAAAACGTATATGTCAAATTTTCCTTCAGCCATTTTTCTTATAATAAATCAAGGTCTTGTAATTTCCTTCCGAATTCATCATCCACAGCTAGTATCTTAAAATCATCTTCCAAATTCAATACCCTGAAAACATTAAAATAGGAACCTATGGCAACCGCTGGGTCGCCCTTTTCAATTCTGTACAACGTTGTACGATTAATTCCGGCACGCTCAGAAACTTGCTCGGTTGTGAGCTTTCTTCGCTTTCGTGCAAGCTTTATATTCTCACCCAACTGTTCAAAAATCTTGAGATACTTTGGTAAAAGAACTGCTTTTTTAGGATTCATTTTGTTGCATATTTACCACAAATATATTATTATTGTTGATAATATGCAACAATTTATGAATTATCCAACATTCGATACCGATTTACTGATTCAAACAGACAGGGAAGAATTCAAACTTTATATCGAAAAAGTATTGATTGAAAATTTAAATACGAAAGAAACTCCAGTCGGAATTACCGTGGATGTGACTTCATCGGACAATCCAGATATAGAAGACAGAGACTGGATTTATAATGCTTCCCTTTTTGATATCTACATTTCGGTATCACTCATAAAAAAACATATAGTTCCGGACTCAAAAGGATATGCGGACTTTCTTGAAAAATTTGACTCTTTTTTAGAAATTTTTAAAAGTATGTCAAAAATAGATGGGTTAGAGCTGGCACCTTTTTCAATCCACTTTGAGCTTGAAAACACCTATATTTTAAAATTTCTATTCCATCCATTACCTGAGAATACTGATTACGTCACTATTATGGCATCAGCCTTAGATACAATTAGTCACTTGCATCAAGAAAAGGAAAATGAGTTAAAAACTGCCATTCAAAACTCATATTCAAGAAGAAACAATAAAAAGTACTTAACCTTTTCAGATGATGGCTGGAAAGTGCTCAACCCATTATTGGAAATTGGTAAAGAAATCACCAAAGACTACAGAAAAGACAGAGATTGGCGTGTGAAAAAACCGCACATAATGCTTAATCAAGATAATTTCACTCAACGTTTTATCCTTGACTCAAATTGGGTACTGGTATTTGACCATCTAGAAACAATGCTAATTCAGCCTAATGACGTAGCCTTGTACTCTAATATTGCGGACAGATGCTTGAATCAGGCTTTAGAATTTTATGAGAAAGTTATTTTACCACGTCATAAACAATGGCACGGTAGTTTTCCACCTTTAGAAATCCAAAAAGAATACTACGATTATTTTGAGATAATAATTGAGGCTGTCATCTTTGCATACACTGCCTTGGAAGCTTTTGCAAACATCTGTATACCATCGGGATGGGAATATCAAACGGAAGCTAATGGGGTAAAAACTATCTATTCTAAGGAAGCTATTGAGCGGAAGTTTCCACTTCGTGAAAAGTTTAAAAAAATAATTCGGACTATCTTAAACACCCCTGACCCAAGTCGTGAAGACTGGTGGATATCATTTACAGAGCTTGAAAACCTAAGAAACGAAATCATCCATACTAAGCAATCCAAATCTGAAGAGCGATATGCAAAGCTACTTTCAGAGTCCATTTTTAACATTGTCAGAAATCACAAAAACATTATTAAATTTTATGGCGAACATATTTCTAGATACAAAACGGAACTCCTCGAAGAATTTCCATACGAGTTTGACTATGATGATGTAAATCCAGGATTAATGACGGATAAAAACTATTTGGAATCATACAAATCCATACATAACATCAATCTAGATAAGTCCGATGAAGAGGAAGAATAGCTTTAGTTAAATATCGACTTCGCCTCTTCGTAAACCCGTTCAAAATTAGCCTTCAAATCAGCTTTAGAAAACTGTTTAGTTTCATTAGGTAGTTCCCTTTTAATTTCGGCTAATTTAAACTGTACTTTCTTATCCTTACCATCAGCATACGTAATAAACTCGCCTTGTTTCAATCTAAAGAAAACATCTGCTCTAATCTTCGGGATTTCCTTTTCGCCTGTTGTTATGCGCGTATCAAAATCAAGATTATGCCCACGACTTATGCTCTTGGTTGGGTCTTTGATGATTTCAAAAAAGCGTTCGTAATATTTTGCGGTGTCCGGGTCATTTACCTTACCGAAAAATTGGTAAGACAGATTGCTTAAAATGGCTTTGCTCGCTTTATCGCCATACATCATATCGTTCTGTATTTTGTCCTGCATCACATAAATGGTTGAGATATTATAGCTTCGAAGTGTTGCTGGAATACGATGCATATTCAACAATCGTATGGTAGGCGCTTCTTCCAAAAGTAAAAAAGACGGTCTCTGACCGCGAACACTCATTTGCTTTGTTATGGTATGAATAATAGCGGCAATTACAGGCGAATACGAAGTTTCAAATTTTGGGTTGTTGATTATCGAAATTACCGCTGGATTTTCTTCGCTATTTATATCGAATGGCACTTCGTCTGCGGACAATGCCATAAATATACGTTGTGTACTAATTCGTTTCAGCGCATTTGCCAATGTGCTTTTTACACCAGCGGTCTGCTTTTCAGAATCTTTGCCACTTATAAATGCATCAGCCATTGCTCTTGATGTCGTATTTGTTTCCAGAAATCGGATAAGGCTATCGGTATCCAAAAATTGATAAATAGCAATTAAATGTGGTAGGGTACAGAATTGTGGATAGGTGGTTTTTAATTTCCAAATCAAACCACCTATCAATCCTTCAGCAGCATCATTGAAAAATCTAGTTGTACCGGTTGTTCCAGATTCTCTTTGCTCTAAAAGATTTTCAATCAATACCCTCGACACTTCATTTACGCTTTCCTCATTCTCTAAATAATGTGGTGCTATCGGATTTACCCTGTGGATGATTTTATCGAAAGAAATAATCTTAAACGGGATATTGCCATCTTTAAAAAGTGGATATACCATTTCGGTCAATTCAAAATCTTTATAATCGTGAATGATTCCGCAAAAACCTTCTTTTTGGAAGTGTTTAAGAAATCCGTAAACGACACTTTCGGTTTTTCCGCTTCCAGCGGATCCGATGACGGATGCGCCACGTTTAATATTATCTAATTTAAAATTTCCTTTGGTAGTAGCAAAATTGACTTGGTATCTACTATCGCCATTTTGCGAGTTTTCAGTTTTATGCAAAAAAACGTATAGTCCTGTATTAATTAATAGTAGCGGACAAACTAGATACAACAAAATCAATGTTAATTCATTTCCAGCAGCAACATAGAATACGAGAAATGAAAGTATTGCGATATTCAAAAGAAACGCATATTTACTTACCCGAAACATCGCATAGAAAATAGTACTGGTCAAAGCAATAATTGAAAGTATCGTTATAAGATTATCCATT
>TARA_R110000765_G_scaffold234077_1_pt1 | contig 15642 bp, 5 predicted proteins | sample TARA_R110000765 | Tara Oceans TARA_R110000765 (sample SAMEA4398168) | marine metagenome | biome: Polar Biome; feature: [MES] marine water layer (ENVO:01000295) within the mesopelagic zone...; material: water (ENVO:00002006), including particulate matter (ENVO:01000060) such as...... | reverse complement strand
TTTGGTATTACAAGCACCCTGAGCTTCTAACAAAATGGGTCGTGTAGACGGTAACATACCCTAATACCATGGTGACTGTTGTGACTGTGCTGTTTTAGCAATAAAAAGTGTCGCCACAGTCACCACCACTGTGGCAGTCAGATGAGAGCTTACGGCAGAATAGGTTGACGCAACAATGGTGAAGAAGCAGCGGCCTTTCCCGTAAGCTTGCGAATTAACTCTGAATTATTTGATTTTGTAAGTCACTTTGGCAAACGATCCATAATCTCAACCGTGCCCGAGATATGGCAACATAAAGTAACGAATTACTCAGTTCTTCCCTATCTAGAATCCACAAAATCATAAGCTTGGATTCTAATCCTTTAAACCGTTTGGCGGTATCTACTAATACTTTATTGATAACTCCAACTTTAAAAGAAAAACACTGCGAATGTCGTGAATTCTGCAACTCTTCTTGGGCTACTGAGAAATTTCCAATAGTAATTACTGCAATATCCTCTGGGTCAATTTGTTCTGTATTGATAAGGTCATGTACTAATTTATCTATTTGGGTTGCTTGTTTTCTATGCGTGTTACTTTCGGCAAACCAAGTCACGGGTGCGCCGTTCAGTCGAGGCGGATCAATTTCCACTCCTTTATAGTATTGGTAACACAGCGAATGTATTTGATTAGTATTTCTACAATTATCTAAAAGATATAGTGGCTCTTCATCAATGGGTAGCTGTTCTAGCGTAGTGTAAATCGCCTGATTGCTATCATGAAAAATGTAAAAGTTAGCTGCATTACTATTGTCCATCAAAAGCTCTATAGCAAGCCAATACTCAGCTCTAAAATCTTGACCTTCATCGACGATTATTACATCAAATTTCAACGGAACAATATCTAATGAATTCATTAGAGCATCTGGCATTAAAACGTCATACAAGTCATCTTTTGGATAAATTAATTTAGATTCGTTAATCAGGTCTCTACCAGTACTTTGCTTTACTTGACGAATACGCCATGAACAGAACTCATGGAAAGACATCGCATAAACATTTTCAATACCATCAACTCTCTGTTTTAGTAGGTTTCCTAGATTCTTGTTGTAACACAGTAAAAGAACCTTCAACCCTTGCTGACCTAATGCAACAGCATGGTCAAGCGCTAAAATAGTTTTCCCTGTACCAGCCCCACCCTCTACTATGGCCTGTTTTCGTCGCTTTAATTGACGAAGAATATTCTTTTGTTGGCTTGTGAGATTTAATTGAATTTCATTTTCTTGTTCAATTGCTATTTTTAATGAAGGACGAACACTAACACTTTTACCAAACAATTTTTCGGCGGCTCTGATACCTTGGATTCCTAACCCCTCATAGAAATCATTTTGGCCTCTCCAATAGCTAAAAACACCTTCTATCCAACTATCAATATTTTTTAGATCTTCAGCTCCCCCCAATATAGTTGAAGGCATTTCTGGAGCGGAGATTGGCGACGCATCTAGTAAGTCAGGAAATAAAGCGCAATGCGCTAGTACAATTTGCTTGTTCCCGAGCTCACGCTTCATATGGCGAGCAATTTCATACTTTGCGTCTTTAGCCTGCTTTACCGGATTTTTTATTTCATGTTTAACTTGGGCTCTATCAGTCGAGTGCCATTGATTGCTAGTCTTATCATACTCAATTCCGCCTCCTTTGACTTCGATAACTAAAATACCATGCTCAGGTGAGAATACGACGAAGTCGGCCTCTCTATCAGAATGACTCTGATTATTTTTGTTTTCCTTAATAAATTCGAGCGAATGCACTACCAAACAATTGTCTGAAACTTTGTTCGCTATAGCGCAATAAACTCGTTGTTCTGCCGAAGATGGTATTTGTTTTATTTGTCTATCTGTCAAATTAGGGATCATTTGAGCCACTAAAGCATCTCCCATTGAGCGTTATAGGTCTTCTTAATATTGTGTTTTTCATTATCCATGCTTTCCAATTTATATAACGGAATCTTACTTTGAGCGGCAATATCAATAACTGTATAGATTGTTTCATTACCAGGTAATTTAACTAACGATCCTATCTCCGGTCTTTTATTTTGTTCAGTCAGTGGTATTTGACTCAATTGTTGCCAGCTTGAATCAAATGCATATCGATTTATCATCAGTACTGGATTTTTTATTGGATGAATTATAGGAGTACTAATTTCAATACCCTCAACAACAAATAACCACCAATTCTCATTTTCTAGAGCAAAATTATATTGAGGTGATGTAACGTTGACGCCACCGTCGCCCCAATTTCCAGTGAGCGTTTTCACCTCGATATACCTCACAACTTCGTCTTCAGTTGTTAACTCCAAAATGTCGTAACCCATATTATTCTTTGGAGCTTTTTTAAACTCATTTGTTGGTGATGAAAGATAATTTTTTTGATTTTTAATCAAATAGTCTTCTCCTTTATCACCAATTTCTGTTGCTCTATGTTTTTGTGATTGAGAGTTTTCATTTTCTGTATCAATTCCAACATAAACTGGAAGTCGATCGTTAGAACTAGTATTCCTAATACTCTTCTCTTCGCTGGAGGACGAAGAACTCATTACTGATAATTGACTGTTACGCTCGTAGGTTTTGCCGGTAGAGCACTCAGATTCATGTAGTCTATTAACTGGTTTGATGGGAGGCGCAATTGACTTATCAATGTCTGACTGAGAAGAGTTATCTTTCCTATTTTTTAAGCTCAACACTTCTCGTCTACCATTTTTGTTGGGCTCAGAACTTGCTGTGCTTGCGCCAAAAATGCCTGTAAGTCCATCAAAAGTCTTATTAGTTATATTTTTTTGAGCTTCAGCCAAAGAAATAGTTTTCTTTGACGTAACTGCTTTTTCTCTACTTAAGTGCTCTTCGTCGTCATATTTCGACTCGTCATCTATATTGAGATCCTCAAAATCTTCGTTTTCTGAATCGTTAGAATTAGATGATGCTACATATTCATGAGGAGCAGCATAAATACTAAATTCAGCGTCTGCCTCATCCTCTGATAACTCTCGGAAATCAGTAATTCCTTTACTATCTAAGAATTCATGTACCGCTTTTAAATCGCGCGACTTTTGAATTAAGCGAAGTACTAAAATCGAATCAGAAATAATCGAAAGCTCACAAACGTACTTGGCTAGACTATCCCACAGCTCGTCATTATCAGTTTGATTTAAAATATAAAGAGTATCGAAGTCTTTAAAGGTAGTGACCGTATCAACACTGTATATCCAAACATTATCTATAAAATAGTCAATTACCAAGGTATCTACGAAACGCACGCTTTCTGGGACTATTTCGAATTCAGGCATCGAACCACCAACGTCATTCTCATGAGCATAAATGCGGGTCAGTGCTGATTTAAATGAGCTACTCGCTAGATACATAAAAAGTGCTTTAACATATGATTTATCAATTGAGGTAGACGTGATTGATTTAGATTGATTAAAAAATCCTTTTCTTGTTGTTAGATGTTTCGCTCCAGCAGCACTAGCTAAGGGTTCATACTGCTTATGAGCAAAAACTAAATCCTCATTTTTGGACGATGCATTATTGTATTGTGGACTGTCATCGATATAGACAAGGGAACTATTTGAAAGCTTTTCGGCAGTTGTTAAAACGGGAATAACACCTGACAAATTATTACCGTATTCTAGATACTTGTCTTTGAAGTATTGCAAAATAGCTTTAGCATCTGAAAGCTGTGTTTCGTCTAGCTTAATATTTCGAGGTAATCGCTTTAATAAGTCTATTAAATATTGAGTATCAGGTTCTTCACTAACACCTAATTTCTTAAGCCCTTCTTTCAATTGCTCTGTATTCTCACCCTCTAGCAACTGAGACCAACAATATGTGCCCGAAATAACTAGTTGCCTTGAGAAAACGTTATGAGGGGAAACCCACATATCTCCCAACCTAATCGAGTCTATTTTTAAATCATTAGGCAAATATATATCTTTGAATCGTCCTATGTAACGATAAAAACGTTTTGCGAACCTGATGACTTCTCTGTTTTCTTTTCGAGATTTAGTTTCGATCTCTTTTAATTTACGAAAGTTTATAAATACATCATTTTGAGAAGGTTTTACTATAAACCTGAATCGCTCAATAATCTCGCTTCTTTGATTTTTGTCGGTAATAGCATCTAAATCGATGCCACTGTGTAATGAGTCGTAAATAATACCTAGTAAGCTATAGTCTTCTTTTAAGACCAGTTTATTAGAGGTATTTAATTTTGACTGGCTTGCGCTTGGATTAAATGGTGCCTTCTTAGTTTCAACCGGGAACGTTTTGGTTCTAACCAAGCTGTCTAAGATATTTATCCCTAGGTGGACTTTCTTTAAGCTATCAAATTGGCTGATTACGTAATTCCAAAATTGAACAGCTCTATCAACGTCTTCTTCTTGCTCTATGGAGTCTGCTGATGAGATTAAATGCTTGGGGATGAATTCATTAACTAACTTTATATCCGAAAGAAAGGTTAACCAATTCAACTCGTCATTTTCAAACAACGCCTTTACCTTAAAAGAGGACTCTTGAAGAAAGACAGGCAACGTTTTGAAAAAGTCGGGATGGTACAACTCTTTGGGCTTTAGTAATAATCCATCACTGTCACGAGGAACAATATTGATACCCTGAATACTTTTCACAAGCTCTTTAAATATTGGCTCATCCCTTGTTTTACTTATTCCCTTCCATTCAGAAACCACCCATCTTATTGCGTCTTCAACAAGAGCATAACTTTCGTGGCCATTAATGAAAGGAAGCACTACTTCATTAAGATATTTGATGGGCTCAAGGGTTTCAAATCCTAAAGATTTGTATAGCTTATTTTCCGAATCATTAACAGAAACGATAACTTCGTAGTTACTCTGGAGCCCTTGTATATTTTCAGGTGCATTGAAACCACTAGAAACATAAAGCTTTGTATCTGTATGTATACATCTTAAAAAGCCCTTATCCGTTTTTAATAAAGGAAACTTAAAAAAGGATTGCTTTTCGGAGTGCGTTAAATTTTCAATCCAAGACACATCTGCACTTATTTGTTTTAATACAAACGTTCTTAATTCCTCGTCTTGACAAAACGTTAGGTCATCATTAGCTATTAAATATTTAACCAAAATTAAAGGACTGATTGAAATAATGAGCTCTTCATATGAAGATAGTTTTTGATAAGTGTCTAAGGCCGCGCGATCGTATAAATTAATGCCTAATTTATGGTAAATACTATAATTCTTAATCTCGTTATTAGGAATTAATATAGGTGGATAATTGCGGAAGGCTGCATTTAAGGTTCCCCAATCGCCACTCTCGCACTTTCCAATTTTTAATTTTTTTATGTTTTCAGTGCTACTTCTCCTGTCCGTTGCACTAGCATTGACAATTTCTTCAATAATATTTTTTACCCATTCAATATCTAATACAAACGAATCAAAGTATTGGTTAATGATATTGGTAACGCTCTGTAAGGTAGTACTAAGCCAGTTTTTGGGGATAATAGAATTATCCCCAAACAATGCTGTAATTTTTTCGTTTAAAAAAAATCGCTCTTGGTTTTGAAGAAGGTTTAGATTTGAGGTTGGCTCAGTTAACATAAGCTGTTGATGGCTATATACCATACCATCTTTAGCTAGTGACAATGGGAGATCGGAAAAGTCTTCTAAGCCGTTATTCAAAAGATAGTTTGTAATAATGACTAGGTCTTCATCACTCTCAATAAGATCTACTGACAGGTCTGAAGATTTGACTGGATAGTCAATATTTATCGATTTTTCTCCTAGATCTTTAGCAATTTTAGCTGCGTCCAGCTCTTGAAGCTTCAAACCTGCTTGCTGCAAAAAAGACTGAATATCCTTAGTCAAGTGCCCTTTAATTAATGGATACCCTCTTTCAAGTACATCTAACAGACTTTGCTCTTGCTGGTCGCGAAATATCAGTGCAGATGCATTAGGCTTTGCCCAACCAGACTGCGAGGATCCCAGTATAAATAAGCTATCTACCTCTAATATAGCCTTATAGAAGCCTTTTACTATAGAGTCGTTAAGTGGTTCGCTTTTTCGTTTTGGCCAATATGAAAAATAATCATTTAAAAATGTCTTTCCCTTAACATAATCAAAAAGCATTGCCCACGCATGAGCTACGCCATATTGCAAAAGCAATTTGTTCCAAGAAATTAATATGTTCGCTGCATTACCACCGCCAGATAACGTTAATTGTGTCCTTTTATCATCTAAGTCGAACCAACCATGGATAAGCACGGGGTATGGGTTTTCCATATCAAGTGGAAGAAATGTAAAAATTTTGCTTGTTTGAGTCTTAATTGGCAAATCATTTTCATCTAATTTTATAGCTACTCCACACCATGGCAGTACTTTTTGTGCAACGGGCTTTATACTCAACGCTTTTAAAGCCTGCTTTACCAGAATATCATCGGGACCTCTAAATAAACCATTAACGACAGCCCATTTTTCAACTAATTTTCCGGTTTGTGTCTGGATAGAGAGTTTGTGTGTATAAGTCTCAACAGGCAAAGGTTTATCTGTAGATAGCCAATGCTCGCACATAGCCTCAGATTTATTATTGAAATGCTTAAAGTCACTTTGAATAAATTCATTAATCTTTTCAATCTCATCGCAATTGATTGTATTGATTGATAAATGCTGAACTAAGGTACCATCCTCTTTTATTTCATTAAGTGTGATTCTGTGAATATTTCTTAAAAACAATATATTGTGAGCGGAACTTTGCCAGTCGCGGCACCATTCTAAAAAGTTCTCATAAGTAAAAATTTCGGAGCTAATCATGCTATCTTGAGCACTACTAAGTGTTCTTAAAGGTAGACGAAAAACGGTTCGATTAGCATCTATGATAGATTGACTGTTTACAAAAAACGTTTTTATCCATGGCTGTATCTCAGGCGAATCAAGATCATCCCAAGCCTTGACTCCTTTACCACTAACTTGACCTTTTGATACCGAATGCTTCAGTACGTCGAACCAGTAACCCTTTCCACTTGAAATAAAGCTAGGATCATCTGAAACACTGAAGCTGCAACTGAAGCCCTCACCAAATCGACCGGTAGACGAGGCGTCATCGATTTTACCTCCTGCACTAATCTCTATGATACTTTCGAAGTCTTTTTCACTAAAAAACGAGTTGTTTTCGATTAAAAGAGCTGGCCCTTTTGCTTCCTCAAATCTTGTGTTGTTAAGAGTTTTATGGGCACGTTTGTCAAAAGAAACAATTAACTCTGTTGCTGCTGCGTCATCTGCATTCTGAAGATATTCTTTTAAAATAGAGCTCATTGTATAACCTTTGATGAGCTTTCTAATTCGGGGAACTAAGTTTTCTTTGTAAGTTAAATCAATCTCGCTCATTATTTATTTCCATATTACTGTGGTAATCCCTCTGATATTTCTACCAAGGCATATAACCTCAGCCAATTCTTTATAAAGCGATCTAAAGCTTATAACAAAAATATTTAAATATTCATTGGAGCCAAGACCTTCACTTGGTCTCCCCCCACCCTGAAGTCATTAACTCACTGAAATCACGTCTGGATAAAACATCAGAACAATCTCGCCAGTCTTTATCGGAAGGCTCCATTGTAGTGGTGTAACGAAGATCAAAACCATTGGCTTGTTTTTGGGCGTAGATGTACTCATCCATTTTCTCGCCCATGGTTTCGATATCTGCTATCCATTCATCTTTGATTGTGTCAGGAAGTGAACCAAACAAGTTGTAGCGGTCTTGCATCCGCTCTGAAAGCTTATCGTAAACTTTCTCATCAACGGTTTGTTCATTGACTAAATTAAGCATATCAACTTTATCGCGTACCTGACCAAAGCGCTTGATGCGACCAATTCTTTGTTCAAGCTTTGTTGGGTTCCAAGGCAGGTCTATGTTCATTAACGTGCCTAGTGTTTGTAGGTTCAAACCTTCACAGGCAGCGTCAGTAGCTACCATAATTTCTAGTTGATGTTCTGCGACCATGCGCTTTAGGGTTTCACGCTCAATATTAACGCTCTCCCCTTTTTGGTAAAGTCTACTGCGGCCGGCGCCTGCATATAAACCAACAGGTTGATCAGGATAACGAGCAGCTAATGAGTCTGCCACCCATCTAGCAGTGTCGTAATATTGGCTGAAGATAATTACTCCATGCTTAAGCCACTGCTCTTTTTCAAGATAATGGATAATAGCTTCAAGTTTGGGATCTTGTTTTATCTTTTCTAAACGGGCAATCATACGTTCAAGAACAGCTACCTCAGCTGAATTTTTATCAACTTTTATTTCAATTAACTGTTCGTCGCTTTCTTCTTGAACCGTTCTTCCTTCTAAAAGCATTCTAGCGGTATTGAGACCCGCAACAATACTGGAACAAATTCTTTGCTCCATAAGATTTTTCATGAAGCCACTGCCTTTTCCACTTTGAGCTAGTGCTTTACCAAAATTACGCGCTTCCGCATAAGCCTGTTGAAAATCTTCACTTGTTCTAAGTGCTTTTCCTTCAAATAAACTTGTGAACCTATGTTCTTCTTTCGACAAGTTTCTCTGAGGATGCACGTCAACACCAATGCGGGGTAATAACTTTGCATCTTCAAGTGTGACTCGTTTGCGTAAAACGATATGACGAATAAAGGGGTTCTCTCTTTGAAAAAAACTCGCTCCAGATATATCGCGTTCCAACTCATCTTCAAGGTAATCCCGTGAGTCATCTGTCAAATCAGTCAGTGGGTTTTTAATATCCCACTTTTTGATATTCAGAAGATCTAAGTCTTCTCTGATCAAACGAAATAATTTTCTAGAATGCGGCTCGTTTGAAGAGTCAACGTCAGGTAATGGTGAACGTAATAATTCCCAAGCAAAATTAGGCTGAGTTACTCGCTGTTCACCTGAAAGTATTGGCAATACTTTATCGGGACGATGCCAATTAGCAAAATCATTGCCTAGAACAAAGTTACCACTACCTTGGTGTAAAATACCCATAAGGTCCCATAGGTCTTCAGGGCGGGTTTGTATTGGTGTAGCCGTACCAAGAAGAACATGATCAGAACGAGCAGCAATGTCTCGCATAAAGGCAAGCAAGTTATTATGTTCACCTGCGTCTTTGCCAAATCCTTGCTTACTTCTGGCTTTATGTGCTTCATCTAAAATAGATAGGCCAAAACGCATACCTAGCAAATATTCCTTTTCTGGGGAACTTTGCATCATTAAGCCAGTTGATACAATTCCTATACGTAACGGACATTTGGCAATAAATTGTTGGCCAGATGGTGAAATCATTCTTCCTTCAGGATCTAACCAGGCTTTCTTTTGTGTGTGCCAGCGAGCACAAGGAATACCCAATTTATCTATCATTTCAGTCTGCCATTGCTCACATAAGGTGGCTGGGCAAAAAATAATAACGGGTTTTCTTTTTTTGTGTTCTTTGTCGCTTAGTAAGCACAAGCTCAGTGCAGCAGTACCCATTGAAAGGGTTTTACCTAAACCAACTTCATCGGCTATTAATAAACGAACAATGCCATGATTATGATAATGTCGAATACATTCACTCACAAATCCCTGTTGCCAAGGTTGTAATGAAAATCCTTGGCGATATAACGGCGACTCTATTAAAGCCGCTGGCGCTAAGTCATCATCATCTTCAATGTCTTCAAAATCTACTTCTCGGCGGTAGCCTCTGCGTTTTACTTCCCTAATCACCGCGTCAGGTAATTGGCGAGCGGCATTCCATAAAAACTCGAACTCCTCTTCTATCCAGGCAACACCTTCGGGCGAATCATCTTCCCACAGAATTTCATAATGTCGTTGCCAGCCGCTACTGGTTTCATTCATAGAGCCCATAAAGCCAAGTTTACGGCCATCGGCGCACTCAATAACACCGGCTTTACCGTGTAAAAAACCACAAATACTGTCAGGCGCAACGCGAATAACCTGGCCATGTTTAGCAAGAAAACTGTCAAGTCTACGGTAGCGGTCGCGGTTTAATAGCGCTTCAGTTTCTATATCTTGCTCATTCCAACGACCAATCATTTTAGATGCACGCAACTGAGCAACCTTAAGGTCGTCTGGATGAATATCAACATTACAGACAATTTTGACTTCAGGAATAGCCTCTATTAACTCATGAGCAACTTCAAATAACGAGCTAGTAAAGTAGCCCGCTATGCGTTTATAGCTGTGGGCACCTTTTAAATGCTCTAGTAAAAAGCTACTGTCTAGTTTATGAGTGCGTGAAGAAAACCGTCTGATCGTCATTGTTTTACTTAACCTTATTCCATGGATTTATAATTACTTAAATTTAATATTCCTAATTCCCTATAGCTCGCATATTTCGTAAACGTGCGCCCAATACTTCAGCGGTATCACGGGTCGCTTTTTCGGGTGCTTTGTTTTCAATGAAGGTCAGTACATCAAGTAATAACACACGTATCTCCATAAAATCAGGGAGGTCTGCTTGAAGTTGGCTAATCACGACTTGCGGCTCAACTTCTGCCAACAATTGCTGTAAGCCAATAATCAAATGTCCAAGCCAAGTTGAACCGATTTCATTACTTTCAGTCAGGTCACGCGAGACAAATTCAGGGATCCGTTTTAGCTGAGCCTCGTTGGCTGCCATACTTCCCATTACTTTTGCATAGTCTTCCACACGAAAAGCTTTGGCAAAGTTTTGATAATTATCCAACTTGGCGGCACCTGTTGTTTCAATATCCATCATGCGCAAGTAAAAGCGCTGAATACCACTGATCTTCTGCCAGGTGTCTGTGCTTAAACCTTCTGGCACCAATAAGCTATTGGCGGCTTCAGCGGCTTGTTGCACAATTTCATCTACTACAGTCACTTCCCCTTTAGTGCGAGGCTTTAAGGCAAAAGTCGTAACATCTTCTCCACCAATGTGGGTGTATGCCGTTAGAACTTTTAGTGCGGCAGCGTAACCGGCCATTTGTAAGTCGGAATCGTTAAACACTGGCTCGCCCATCTTATCTTTCACCTCGTCGTTCAAGTGCATCATGGTTTCGATCTGATGTTTAACTTCGGCTCGAACCGCAGGCAATAAGCGCTGTTTAAAGCCTGAATTTTCTCCTGCTGGGCGTTTGCGTAGCATTAAAATGACAGTGCCTTGTACGTAACCACCTTTTTTCAATTCAGTGCTAGTTTCTGTAGCAATATACCAAGCACTTACAACTTGTAGGCCTGCGGCCCAGAATATGCCGATCATATCAGACCATACGCCGGTATCCTGATGGGTGAACATAACGCATTGCATGCCATTATCAGGCATATGGTCGGCCATTGCAGAATAGGCATCCACCATTCCTTTTCGGAAGTTATCTCCAACCCCTTTTACAGCTAAAGCTCTTCGTGAATCCCATGTCCACTGGTCAAACGGTTTAGGTGCATTCTTTCGCAACCATCCAATGAAAAACTCTGTAATTTCATGGTAGTGGACCGCGTCAGCATAAGGAGGATCAGTAACCCAAATATCACAAACATCAGAAACATTTTTTGATTCGCAGGTAACTATCTTAGTACTGGTTTTGATAACGCCTCTAGAGTGATATTTGGGGAGGTAAGAGTCTTTAAGCCCATAAAAACTTCTATGTGCATAATTATAGTTAGGGTTCAGAGCCTGGTTTGAAAAAGTATCTGTTGCATTATCACTAGCTCCACCGACCTGCTTACCAGTTCCATCTTTGGCAATTCTTTTTCCAGATGTAGCCCATCTGCATAACTTCGAGTTAAAGTTCTGTAAATCTAAAAAGTTAAAAGCAGTAATAGAATTGACATGCTTCGCAGTTAGCGCCCCTACCAACAAGTTTCTTGGCGTATGTAAGTGATGCCAGTGCGTCCAACCTCTTGTTTTTATTGGTTCATCTGTTTTGTCTCCTGACTCAATTTCCATATCAGGAATAAACCCAGAATCCTGCCAAGAAGCAATATTTTCATTTAGAATTTCATAAACTTTATTTTCTCTTAGCTGGTCTTCCTCTCTATTTTTTGTAAATAAAGTGACTTGTCTAGTTTCGTTTATAGATTTCTTAGTAATCCACTGAATTGCATATAGTCTTTCCCTAAATATGTCATCTACTCTTGCTTGGAAGTCTGATTTTTCCCACCTTCTCAACTTATTGACAACTTCTCCATCCTGGTTTTTATGGTCACCTCTCAAAGTTTTAATGGGGGTACGATATGTTTTACCATCTAAGGTATAGACCATGCTGCCATTTTGAATTGTCCCATTGTCAGCAACCTTCATTTCTTCTTCGCTAACATTTTCTACAACATCAATATCGAAAGTTTTAGTGCTTGTATTCGCAACTAGTTTAGCTACGATGTTTCTATTTTTAGAAATAATCCAGCTAGGGGCCAGTGGTATATGCCATCCTGTTTCTGGACATGTTGCTTCTAAGCAATATAAGAATGCTTTTGCTCTATTCCCAGATGAATCAAATTCAACACCAAGCTCTGTTAATTCTGCATCTACTTTTTCAAAAAGTTCTTGCTGCTCTTTTGAAATTATTTTTCGCTTATCATCATCAGAGCCAATTATATTTAGTGCCCCCCAGGTCAACATGCATGCCACTGGGTTCAAATCAGATGCATATGCATTGCAACCTAGTCGTGCTGCTTCAAATGGAATTGAACCTCCGCCACTAAATGAATCACCAACAGTAGGCCGATGACCATATCTAAGCACGCCAAGCTGCTCAATTAATTCATATAGAGAAAAGGCACTGATTCCAAATTGATTGTAATGTTTATTTATCTTCTCCCAAACTGGTTTAAGGAGCCATTCTTCATCTATTTCTTCTGGACGTTTGCAATGAATTGCCTTTTCTTCATAATTCGCCATTGACGATAATGCGCTTTTATATAGTGATATTTTAACTTCGTCGGAGACATCTCTATTCCAACGTATGTTGATACCTAGTTCATCAGTATTTATTGGGAAATGTAAATTAACGACTTCATCTTTCTCTACAGAGTTCTTGGTAGAAAAAGCAAAAAAATGCCAAGGATTTTCAAGAGAAAGAATCGAAGCCAGTTGTTTTGGCTTGAGTGAATTCTGTTTAAGTGCTCTTCTAGATAGACCATTATCATCTATGGCCATTAGCATTTCGAAAATTTCCAAATCTTTTTCGGCATTCCCTGTTTGCGGTAAAAGAGTCCCTATTACCACTGATCTGACTAAGAACAATGGCTTTCTACCTTTCCAAAAAGAGCCTATAGCAGTAAGCGTTTGATTCGATCCTGATTTTCGCTCGCGTTGCGCTTCAAAAGATATTTTTTGAGCTGGAAATACTGCTTCAATCAGTGCAGGAGTATCTTTCAATGCAAAGGGTGTTAATTGTGTCATGTAATCTTCATCTCCAAACAGTGCGAACATGAGTAAATTAACTGATGAAATGCGTCGCCCTGTATTGTATTAGGTATCGTTTATAGGCCTCGAAGTCTCGTTCTACTTTAAAGCAAAATATTCGTTATTACTTTTTGCCAAAACCAAGCTCTTTGAGGCTGCGGCCTTTCAAGTCTCGCCATGCATCCATACCGCTACGTGGGTTACCGGCAATTACACAAGCAGCTGCACTTGGACTTTTAAATTGGTATTCGCAGGTAAATGAATAAATATCGCCGTCTTTTACAAGCACGCCATCATCTACAAGCTTTTGACGAAGCTCTCTAATGGCAGGGCGTAGGGATTTAGCTTGTGCAATATTGGCAGTGGAGCCTTTTGTGACCATAAACTCCGGTTTGCTCATTTCACCAACAGGATGTCCTGCGGCTTTAGCCTGTTTAGCTTCAAACAAAAACAAATCATTTTCAGTCGATTTTTTTTGATGATTTAAATCGTTGGATGGCTGTGGTTTTACATCATCTTGAGTAACTGAAACTTCAAATGTAGGTGGCGGTTCTTTTATGTCACTAGGTATCGGTAACTTTGTACTTTCATCATCGGATGTCTGTGGTTTTGTGTCAGCTGATTTCAATAAAACACCAGAAGTAGTATTGGACGTTTGGCTACGTTCCACCTGCTCTGTTTGTACGATATCACCAAGCGCATGACGTAAGGCAATACGCCACCCTACATCACGATCTTCAATACCTCCAGTACTCATGGCTGTCATGCCAAATAGCCACCAACGCTCTTCAGGCTGAAGTGCTAACCAGTTTCGTATTGCAACAGGGATATTATCAATATCCATACCTTCAACAGCCCAAGCTAGCACACAAAGCTCTTTACCTAGTAAGCGATCAACAACATTTTCACCTACTTGCCAAGAGCTGGTTTTTAAGCCGTAGCTTTTCAAGCGTGCATTAAAAGCACGCTGCACCTCAGCACGTATCGCTGTCCAACAGGGGCGATCGAGAATAACGCGATCAATTACTGACAATTCTTCGCTTTGTGCTTGTAGCCCAAGATATTCACGAACTTCTATTTTACTACTATTGGCTTTAGGAATAATGACCTTAAAGTGATGGGGATCACTCGATGCAGGCACACCAAAGCCCAGCGTTGGGTGTTTAGCCGACGCCAGTTCTGTGGATATTTTAGCCTTGGCCATTACTTTATCCTCACAATTGTTATCATTATCGGTTATAAACTCTCAATTTTATTCATCTTGTGCGATGTCACCAGGTTTCAATTCAATACCCACTAATTTTGCGAATTCTTTAGCTTCAAAGCCGTTTTCAAACTCAATACCGTCTTTAACTGCGATGGTAACCTGAGCATCTGCTTCCTTTAGTACATCGCGTAAACTGTTAATGGTATTTTCAATCATAGCGGCAGTAACCTGACGCTCACCAAAACGAATGCCTACAGTATTTTCGCCTTCTCCAATCTCTATTCTGACGCCTTTAAATTTGGTTGAAGTTTGATCTCGAAAACGATTGATGACACCAAATACTTTGTCTGTGCTATCAAGCGGCACACGTTTAGTGCTATTTAATCGTGCAGGTTTTGTATCGTCTACCTGTACAGTATTGTCACCACTGTGTGGTATTGAAAAGTCTGCGGTTTTGTTGGCTTCACCTGATTTTGCATAAACGAGCAAGCGAGCCGAGTCAGTGCCAATTTCAAACGGCGCATCATAAACTTTACCGTCTTTTGGATTTGAACCATCTAAGGTATAAAACATTTGCGCACTAGGGGTGCATTGCAAGGTAATTTTACGTTTGTCTGCTAACGGCTCTACTTGATGACGAATTTTTAAATCAGCTAACCAACGAGTTATAGGACCTATTTCATATTTGCCACTCGGATCTTTGACTGAAAAATACAATGCGCCTTGCGTTGAGCTGAAACTTTCTAAATCTTCGACTTGCGCGTCTGCTTCTGTTACATCGGGTTTAGTTGAGTAATAAATAACAGGACTTTCACCTGCATTACGCGGTGTTAGGCTGAGGTGTGATTCCCCTGTATCTGAATTTGTGCTAAGTAAAGATACATTAACGCTGGTTTTTTCTTTAGGGAAAGGTCCCTTTTCAATATAGCCATCTTCGCCCAAACGCCAGCGACCTTGTTTTAACGCCTCAGCTTTAAGTGTATCCATGCCACTACTACCTGGCATCCACGGCCAACCAGGGTTGCACTTGGCTCTATTGACGACATCTTTCCAAGGTGTGCGTCGGTT
>TARA_R110000765_G_scaffold216730_2_pt1 | contig 15690 bp, 7 predicted proteins | sample TARA_R110000765 | Tara Oceans TARA_R110000765 (sample SAMEA4398168) | marine metagenome | biome: Polar Biome; feature: [MES] marine water layer (ENVO:01000295) within the mesopelagic zone...; material: water (ENVO:00002006), including particulate matter (ENVO:01000060) such as...... | reverse complement strand
CTGAAATAGACAGGATTAATGAGCAATACAGAAAAGAATTAGCTGCTCTAGGGCCAGCACCTGCATTTACTGAAGTAAAAGACCAGACTTTACCTGTAGAAGAAGAAGGAGCTACTACAACTTATATACCTGACACATCACTTCCTGTAGCTGAAGATTCTACAGAACTTACAGGAGAAGCTAAAATAAAAGCAGACTTAGCTAAAAGTAAAGGAGAACATGGGGCCAGCGCATCTGATTCTGGATTATTTAGTATTGGGAAAGAAACTGAAGGAAATGACTACGCTTCATCTGAAGCAGAGCATTTAAAGTCTCTATTACCGGATGATGTAGCTATTGAACTAGTAGACGGGTACGTTAAAATACTAGAAGGAGGATGGTCTGCTGTTGGATTATTCCAACACGGTATGGTTAGACTATCTAAAAAAGCTCCAAAAGGTACAGGTTACCATGAGGCTTTCCACGCTGTTTACAGGACTATGACTACAGCGGATGAAAGAATACAGTTACAAAAAGACGCTAGAAGAATATTCCCTCTAGCAAGCCAAAAGCAATTAGCAGCTCTTGCCAGCCAACATCCTGACATGAGTAAAGAAGACATAGCTGATCTTTATTATGAAGAGCAGATGGCTGATGAGTTTGGTAGTTATATGTATGGCACAAGTACTCAGGTACTACCTAAACAATTCCCTAAAGGAATTAAAGGGTTCTTTAATAAATTATTTAGTTGGATTAATAACGTATTCAGTAATCCTAGGACTGTTAATAGTATTTTCCAGGACATTAAAATGGGTAAGTATAAAAACTCTCCAGTTAATGTAACAAGAAAAGTGGTTTTTAAAGCTCACAGAAATTACCAGTCAGCAGATGTTCTAGAGATAACTAGAAGTCTGGCTTCTTTTGCAATGAGAGATGTTGATGTAATTGAGGATATTGAAAATATTGATTTTGCTAATATTAAAACAAGTTTATCTCAAGCTATTGGACATTATAACTCTATACAAGAAGATATTTTAACTAGAATAGACGCTACAAACCCAGATGATCAACGGCAATTAGAATACTTAAGAGGTAAAATAGAAGACGCTGCAGAAACAGCAAGTAGGTTAACTAGATTGTACGATGAAATATATAAGGAGAATGATATGTTCTTCATAGAAAAAGTTAGAGACTACCTTAGTGAATTTGGAATATCTCCTAAGAAGTTAGCAATAGACGGAAAAACTAAGGAAGAAAAAGAAGATGAAGACTCAGAGCTTGATGAAGAAACAGGAGGTAATAGCTTACTTAAATTAAGCTCATATGAAGTATCAGGTAAAAGTACAGCTACTGCTAATATAAAACTACTGATAGCTTTAACTAACAAGGTAGTATATGATGACCAAGGTGACATAGTTAACGAAAGAACAGGGTATTTAAAACTACCTACTAAAGCTGATTTCTCTCAGTTATGGAATAAGCTAGAGCAGAATTTACATGGTATTATTGGACACTATGATGCAGGTACTGGTGAGTACATTGATCCTTATACTTTAATGATAGGTAAATTAAGTCTTATGACTTCAAAGCATCCAGAGTTAGCTCAGATTGTAACTAACTTAGAGAAGTCCTCTGAAATAATTCAAACGCAATTTGTAGTTAAGTTCTCTGCTGTAAAAGGAGATTATATTGATCACCTTATTTCAGGTACTGGTTCTGCCCCTATATCTAAAATAACGTCTGCAGATAACTTTGCTAAAGAAGCAATGCTTATAAGCAAATGGTCAGATAAGTTTGTTAAAATATACAGAACAACAAACCCTACTACAAAAGAACCTATATATGATACTGAAAAAATAAAAGCTATTGGCCAACTTATAGCAGCAAGTAAAAAAGCAACAGCAGAGTTTAACAGAGCTTCATTAACTACATCATTTGCTTCAGAAAAAGCAACTGCTATTAAAGCTAGGAGAGTACTTTTAAACAGTTTGGGTATATATATGCACCCTCAAGCTATAGCTAAGGTTATAGAGAGCTTCCCTGGAGACGGGTCAGGGTCAGAAGCAACGTATCAAGCAACGCAAATGGCTAAGTTTGATTATAGATTAGATGTTGCTCTTACTGGAATAAAAGCTTTATCTGGACCTATAGATTTTGATTCTAGTCCTTTAGAAGATGAAACATTTGTAAAAGCATTAGCTGAAGCAGAGGCAGAATTTACTCATGTTATGGGTGAGAATATGAAAATCATTGCTGGAGGTAAAAAGGCATGGATATTCCAAAATAATAATTCCGTTACCAAAGCTATACAAAGAATTAAAAATAACGATACTACTTTTATTGATGCGTTATTAGCTACTCCAAACGGTACTAATTCTGTATGGGCAAACGCTTTATCTAATAACCCTAAGCTAAGAGAAGAGCTTGCTACTGGATTATACGGTAATTATAGAGATCAAGATTCAGCAGATAAGGGAGATAAAGCAGGAGACCTTAAAACTCCTGATCAGTTTAATGATGTACTTAACAAATATTTAAATGGATTTAAAAGTAAAAGCGGTACTGGTTTATACGTAGGTCTAGCTGAAGCTGATAAAGGACAGCAGTGGTACATAAGGGGGCCTAAAGTAATAAAGTCTAAAGTTATTGGAGATAATAAAGGTTCAATGATAGTAGTTGATCCTGGTTCTTTACCGGTTGAAATACTTGCAGGATACTTAGCTGATGAACTTAATAGATGGCATGCTGCTTATGAGCAAAGATATGGAGAAAATAAAATAGCTGAAGATAAGCAGTTGTTGTATTATCACTATAATGAAAGGGTAAATAAAGAAACTGGAGAAACAGAAAGAACTGAAGGTAATGCTATGGGTAGTTACTTGTTTCCTAACCTAGACTTTAAAGCTCTTGGGCTTATGGGAGGCGCACGTCCAAATAAGATTACTAAAGAAGAACTATTTAAAAACAAAAATGTAGCCGCTGCTTTAGCTGAAATACTCAAGGAAAGAGTAACAGAGGATATAGCTTCTTCTTTAAAGTACGGTGTTATAAAGAAGGACGCAAAAACAGGAGCTCTAGCTAATGTTTCTATTGATAAAGATGTTTTACACGGAGAAGCTATACAAGGAACTGATGAAGGTTCCCGTATTGTTAACGCAGTAGCTAATTATACTGTAAACTCTATAATCGCAAACGTAGAGAATACAAAGATGTTTACTGGTGACCCTGCTTTATACAAGAAAGGTAAAGGAGACGGGTTTGAGGATTTCCGTAAAAGAATCCCAATGGCTACTTCTTCAGGTAGAGATGCTAGAGTGTTTAAAAACCCAGACGGTACTTGGGCGGTACGTAGAAAGTATTCTTCTGCGACTACAAAGGACGTAAATAATATGCCTTCTACAGCTTTAAACACAAAAGATAATGAAGACGGTAAACCTAACGAAAATGTGTCTCTTATAGCAGAAGCTACAGGTATAGATGTTAACACCGTAAAAGAAGTACTTTCTCCTTATAATGAGGTTAACCGTACAGATGCGCAAGCTTGGATCTCTTTATATGCTTATAAAGAAAGAATGAGGGCTTTTGGTAAATGGACAGGTAAGCATGATATAGCTTATGATAATGTAATGGCAGGAAAACTACTACCTGATGAAGTTAAATTATTGGCTATGCCTCTTAAAACAGTCCATTCAGGATTAGAGTTACTGCCTGGAGGTATAATGTCTATGCAGATTAACAAACAATCTGAAGCTCCTCTTATACCAGGTATTCATGATGAGACTCCGTTAAAGGCGTTAATGGACTCAATGAAAAAAAACAAAGTAGACCATGTTATTGTTCTTGACGGTAAGAAAGCAGGAGCCATTGGAACTACAGATATGACTAACGGTAATCACCAACCTGGAACAGCAATAGAACTTAATCCAATAGACTTAGATTACTCAAATCTGTACTTACAGCAAGACTTAAGTACTAAAGGAGTAAAGAATACATTGGTAGGTACGCAAATGACTAAAAACCTAATGGGTATAGTTTACCCTGAGCGTATATATGGAGAAGGAGTAGACGGAATAGCGTTATTAGAAGACTTTAACAGTACTATATCTAAACTTTCTAATATTGGATTAAAAGAGTATCAGAAAAAGATAGGATTTAATCCTGACACTGGAGAATTAGATCAAAAGAAGTTCCGGGAAGCGTTAGCGAGAGAACTTAAAGATGAGTTTTCAGATAACGTAATTGATGCAATTCTTGGAGGAGCTGCTTTAGACTCTTTACCTATAAACATAGAGTCCAGGTTAACTTCAATGATAACTAAAGAGGCAGTTAAACTTAAGCAGTCAGGTGGAGCGTTTGTTCAAATGTCTGACTTTGGCATCATGGGTGCGGAAGTTAATTTAAATGGCCCCGTTAAAGACGGAATTATTTTCTTTGGCGATCCTACTAAAGAGTTACAGCCAATGACTCTTACTAAAGATAATGACGGTAAGATAGCTGCTAAAAGAGCCCAGATCTTAATACCCCATGGCCCTATATTAAAGCAGCTTCAAAAAGCTATTGATAAAAAATACGGTAAAGGAACACACTATAAAGATTTAAGCCATAAAGAAATAAATTCTCTTATAGATAAGAAAGCTTTGGCCGGGCTTATATATAGAATACCAAATCAAGCTCCCGGTTCTAATGATGCTATTGAGATAGCTGGAATACTTCCTCCTGAAATGGGAGATACTATAATAGCTTACTCTGAAATTACAACTAAAACAGGATCAGATTTTGATATTGATAAAGCATTTGCTATATTTCCTAACCTAAAGTTTGATTCAGTTACTGGGTTAGTTACTACAATAAGCGTAAACAACACAAGCAAAGAAGGGTTACAGAACAGAAGAGCAGATTTAATGTCTCAAATGTTACTACATCCTGAAGCATATCTTCAGGTAATGGCCCCTATAGATTCAGAATGGTTAAAGGAAATGGCTTATGAATTACATCCAGCTGAGACTAAAAAGAAAGACTTAAAGTTCTTTACTGCTACTGACCAACTTGAAGCTAAAGCAAGATTTGATAACGCTAAGTCACTAGTTGGAGTTATTGCAGATCAGAGTTCAAATTACATGCTTACACTAAATGAGGTAATAGCTTTTGAAGGTGTTAATTTAGGGGTAGGAGTAACAAATAGTTACGGGTATTCAGTTATTTCAACAAGAACAGACGAAGAAAATAACCAAATATCAGAAACATTAGGGGCATTTATGAATGCAATTGTAGATGCTGCTAAAGATCCTTTCATAACTAGAGCAAACATTAACCAGACAACAGCAGGAGTAGCCTTTATGTTAGCTAGAACTGGAGCTAGTAGAGAGTTTATAATGGCTTTCATGGGTTCTCCAGTACTTAAGAAGTATGTGGAAATGTCCCAACTAAGTGAAGGAAGAATATCACAGCCTGAACGAGATCCTTTAACAGGTAAAAAACTTACTGTTTTAGATAAAATGGTTAGAGATCTTGATAACGCTGGAGTATATACATCAGGAGCTCACTTTAAGAGTAATGCTATTTCTGGGTCTTTTTTAAATCATTTAAGTCCTCCAGCAGGATTAGCTCCAATAAATCAAAATATAGACGTTACAGCAGCTCAATTACGTGAATTAATTGAAGATCCTACAGCATCACTAGTAGGACAAGAAAGAAGTGAATCAGATTTAGATATACTAGCTCAATTTATAAGATGGCAAGAAAGCGCTAAAAAGCTTAACACTTTTATTAGAGTAACTAAAGCAGATGTTAACGGAGCAAGTAGAAGTTTAGTAGCCGCAGGTATAGCTGAAAGAGCAATGACTGATATGATACTTGATAATTCATTTACTAACCTAGCTTCTTTTTTAGGGTATGATATAGTAGGCATCTCTAATCAAGCTAATGAGGATTTAGATTCTTCACCTCAACAACCTAACTTAACGCCTGCTTTTACAGGTAATGTGTCACAGGAAATGTTTGGAGAAAATGATGTTATGGTATTTGGAGCCAATTCTATTGGAGGACATGGCCAAGGAGTAGCAGCATTAGCTTATGCTAATACAACAGATAATTACAGAAAATGGAATCCTAATTTAGTTTCTGATATTGAAAGTAAAGTAGTGGGTGATTTTGCTATTGCAGGTGAAGTAGGTCTTACTACAGGTACTAAAGGTACGGGTTATGGTATAGTTACAAAAAATGCATCTATACAAAACGGAAGGTTAAAGATAGGTTCTCCTTTAGATTATGTTGAATTAGGATCCCAAGTAGAAGATTTATATGAGACTGCTAGAAAAAACCCTACTAAAACTTTCATAATACCTTATAACTCTGATAATAATTTAAATAAGAGCAGTTTAAATCAACTAGCTAATACATTTGGAGGAAGGCAGATTCCATCTAACGTAGTGTTTGGAGATAAAATGTTAGCTGAAATTAAAAGGATAAAAGGAACTAAAATATTTGAATCTCAACAACTTAATGAAGTTAAATTAGAAGCTACAGACAGAGTAGTTTTTGGCCACCCTACAATTGGTAAAAGTTACTTAAAAGATAGCGGTAGAAATGATTTTATTTCTTTAGATGATGACTATAGTTCAGAGATTAATGCAGAAGTAGAAGCTATATCTAAAAAACATAAAGTCACAACTTCTCAAGTTAAAGATGGAGGTAAGGAGGCTTGGAATAAAGCGTATAACGCTAAAATGCAAGCGTTATTTAATATAGCTAAAGCTAAAGCTACCAAAGAAGGTAAAACCTTGTTTACTTCTAATACTAATCTACTAAAAACTAATTCTGGAGCTTTTGACAAGGTGATAAATCTTTCAGATGTAGAATTTGGGAAAAGAATAGCGGAAAGAGGCGCTAAGTACGACACAAAAGAATGGAAACAGCAGATTAATGAAGCTATATCTACAATACCGGATAGTAAAGTAATAAACACAGAAGGCTATTTATCTGATTTACTACCAAAGCAGCCTAATGAAGTTAAAGAAGGAGTATCTGAAGTATTTAAAGAGAACTCTGAGTTAAGTAGTATAGGTACAGAACAAGAGTATTCTGATTACTTAGATAGTGTATTTCCTGATAGTGAGGTGAATGATATTGTTTATCATGGCAGTAAAAATAAATTTGATACGTTTGATAAATCTAAGTTAGGAAGTAATACTAATCCTACTAAAGAATTTCCTCAATTTAATGATTCTTATTTAGGATTTCATTTTACTAGTAATCCAGAATATTATAAAAATAGACATGAATTTGGGACTAAGCATGAACAAAATCTTAATGAATATTCTGTACTATTAAATATTAAAAACCCAAAAGATATTGCAGATAAAGATCCTTTTTCTCAAAATGATATATCATATATTAACCCAGAAGATGTAAAAGATAATGATTCTATTATTCACGATTATTTAGATAAAGTTGATTTTTCTAAAGGAGAAAAAACAAATATTTATACAAATAATTATGTAGTATTTGAACCAGAGCAAATCCACATACTAGGTTCTAAAAAAGACATAGAAGGATTTAAAGAGTTTGTAGGTAGTCAATCACAGCCGGGTACTTTAATCAATCAAACTTCTAAACCATCACAATCAAGTAAACCAGTAAAAGAAAAAGACCTAAGCTTTAAAAAGGGTAATTTGGAAACTTTTACTTTGTTTAACGGTAAGGAAGTTAAAGGGACAGCTATTATAATAGAAGGCCAACCAAATGTTGATTTATTTTCTTATTATGCAAAGGGTGCAGGTTGGGCTATAATAGACAATAAAGGTAAAAGTATATTTCCTTTGTCAAGTTTCTTTGGTGGATTTGATGGGGCTAAAAAAGAAATACTAGAAGCTTTATATAGTGATATAGTTAGATACCAAGACAACCCAGCCAGTAAAAAAGTACTAGAAAATATAGGGTTTAATTTTGGTGATTCTGTAGTAGACAGGAAAGTTAAGGAAGTTGCGGACGGAGTTAAAATTATAGGCAATGCCTTAACTAGTTCTGAGGAAGCAGAGATTTTTCAAATTATTAAACCTTTTCTTGAAAGCCAGGGATCTAGATCTAATAAAGGGAAAAATGCTCCTATAATGATAGGTATGGGATTAAGATGGGATTATAAAAGTAATAACCCTGGAAAAACTCCTGTTGAAATAAAAGAAACAATTGTAAACAGTCAAGGACAAAGAAATAAATACGCTTATTACGATGTAGCTATTGATGGTACGGCTTTAGGGGCAATACCTCCTAGACTTAAAGAATTAATGACAAAAGCTACAGGTGTTGACGCATCTAATTATGACGGAGCAATCATTAATATCTACCAAGAAAACGGGTTTATATCCGCACACGCTGATGTAGATGAATCTGTAACTGCTATTAACTATCCTGTTATAGTAGCAAATATAGGGGGCGCTGGAAGTTTAAGTATTGAAGGCGTTAATAGCCAAAAAGATAAAAGAGGGTACGCTAGTAAGGAGTATATAGACGAAGCACTATCTTCAGGAAGCGCTTATATATTTGGTGAAGAAGGTAAAAATAGAGACGTATATCATAGAACACTCCCTTCGCGAGGTAGGGGTAATTTACCTAAGTTAACTATAAGAGGCCAAACTATACCTGCAAACGCATACAGAATTTCTGTGACGTTAAGAAGAGTGAGGGATTTAGAGTTTGGAATGCCGGATGCACCTACTACACTATCTCAACCAGCACAACAAGCTAGTGAGGTTGAATTACCTAAAGTTTCAAAAGAAATTCCATTTAGCTATGGTAATAACAAAGAGTTGATACTTAATGGCGATAAAACAATTACTTCAAGGAATTTTAAATTTATACCGAATTTAAGTCTTGGAGAAAGTGGAGTACAAACAGTAGATGGAGTTGATTTTAAAGTAACATATCACGGAGAATTAAAGTATTCAGAAGTTAAAGCTAAGACTGGAGTTGAATATTCTGAAGGAGAAGCTTTTGCAAAAACAACAAAAGGAGCGCCTACGGAGAAAGCAACAGTAGATTTTATCAGCGGAAAAGGAACTAAGCATATATATCAATTTTCTAAAATACAACCAACGCAACAACCTAGTAAGACTGCTGAACCTACGGATGCTGATTACAGAGAGATTTTAGATGGAGTGGAACAGGCTGGAGCTATTTCATGGGGTAGTAGTAAGATTATAGGTACTTACTTTAAAAACTCAGTACTAGCGGTTAGAGAAGTCTTTAAAGGACAACTATTGTCTGAAACAAAGGCAGCTGAATCAGCTATGTTATCTATTGCTTCTAAACAAGGACTAAAGATAGACAGTACTTCAAGAGGAGAGGCACTAGCTGAAACTCTTATGGCTGGGTTACGTTCAGGAGTGAATGATTTTGAAGGAAGTCCTTACCACTTAACTCAGTTACAGAAAAAAGTATTAATTATTGGAGATGATACTCAAGAAGGTATAGCAGATAGAGTACTTACTGCCCAAAAAGACCCTGCACTAGAAAGGAATACGCTTATTCAAAGTATGGGTGTTTCAGGAGGTATATACAAAACTCCTTTAATAAGCTCTAAAAACTTAAGTAAAGACGCTAAAGATGCTTTATATTTGGACTGGCTTGCGCTTAAAGATTACACAGCAGATCCTACATTGTTTTCTGACCTTATACATACAGCGTACTATACTTCAGGAATGCAGCGTAATTTTGGAGTGTTTTATGAGCATATACCTACAGATTTATTAATGGATAGAGGATATATTGAGTTTTGGAATAAAACTATGCATATGATGGAAGATGGAGGCGCTCTTTCAGAAATGGAAGATAAAGTAATACGTCATTTATGGAGAAAGAATGATATTGTACCTGTTGTTCAAGCAGCTGATATGGGTAACATAGGAGAAGGAGTAGATCCAAGTATGGTATTTATGTCTAAGCCTTCAAGAAGCCCTAACCTAATAGCAGGAAAAGATGCACAAGGACTTATTCAATTTAAAAAGTTCGTTAAAACCGCTACATTAGGTCAAGCAGAAGGACATCTTTATGAATTAGTTGGTTATTTAGGTGAAGGCAAAAAAAGAATAGCTATATATAAAAATACAGCTAAGATGGGATATAACCATAAAGGAAGTAAGATATATGAATATGCTGTAGAAAGCGGTAAGACACAGTATAAAGCAAATAAGGCGCTAGCTCCTGGAGGAGAGTTCCAAGCAGCAGCAGAAAATTTCTTAGGGAGAGCTTTCCATCCTGTTAAACCTGTTTTTGACCCTAAATCAGAAACAATTAATGTAGCGGATAACAACTTAGCGAAATTAACCCTTACAGAGAAAGAGGAATTAGCGGATAAAGCTAATACATGTGACATCAGTTAAATAAAAAAGAATGAAAAAAGGAACAGTTTGTCCAGTTAAAAGTACTGAGTGGAAGTTATTAGTAGAGTCTTTAGGTAGCAGGACTGAGGCTTATGCCGTATGGTACAGTAAAGATCCTGTTACAGGTGAGCCGAGGTATGAATTTCCTGAAGATATTATAGCTGAAGCAGCCGCAATAGATGAAGATAGAGATACCTCTATAGATTTAGGGGGTCCTGACATTAGAATTATAGAGAAAAAAGAAAAGCTAGAGGCTGCTAGAGAAGTTGTTAGTAGTAGGGTTGAGAAATTAAAGCGTAATCCCACTAAGAATGAACATGATTATCTGGAAATAGCTTCTCTTGAATCCGTTATAGATAAAATGGTTACTTTAGATACAGAATATGCTATTGAGGCTTTTATTGCTGCGGCCAAGAAAATGGAAAAACTATCTACTAGCTATTTAGAAGGAGTAAAAAACGGCACCAAAAAAAGAAACTTAAAGCAGCTGTATAAAATTAGAGAGTTTGAGTATGTTTTAGATTTAGTTATTGAGTTAGCTCCAGAGTTAGATAATAATCCTGACTTTAAAGATGCTTCTGTGGATGCTGCAGCTTTAATGAAGGCTAGAATACTAATTAAAAAAGAAAGGTTATTTCAGCAACGTGCTGAGCTTACTGAGCAATGGGCTCCGCATTTAACGAAAGTAGATTTATTTCATACTCAGACCGCAAACAGACAGTTTGACGTAAATGAAAAAAAGAGATATAAAGGGAAAGAAAAAATAGCAGAAGAAAGAAAAAAATACGTACAGCAGTACATGGAAGAAACAGCAGGTATGAGAGAAGCTGAAAAAGAAGACATGGCCGCTAAGATGTTTTCTGAAATTGATGATATTCCTGGAATAGAAAACTATCTACTTAACCCAAAAGATTTAGATAATGATGTAATTCAGATGGCTGTGTCTTATTTAGACCGTTATGATTGGGAAATGGAGCAAGATAACATGGAGTTAGCTCAAGACATAGAGGTACTAAGAGACGCATACATAAAGCAAGTAGGTTACAGTCATAATCAGATGAAGTTGTATGATGCAATATTAGAAAAAGATAGCGAGGGAAATTTAACCGGTGATTATATAAACCCTCATTCTCCTGGAGGACAGCATAGAGAGTTTCAAGATAAGTACGCAGGTACAGCTGTACACAACTTTTACAATAAAGTAGTTACTGAGCAGCTTGAAAGAGATAAAGGAGTATCTCAAGGAAAAAGATTAGGTTACAGTATTCCTAGAATGAACAGGAATAACATGGAGAGAGCTACTTCACAAGGGTTAATAGAAGGGGTTTCTAATGCACTTACTGATTTAACTAACATAAAGGATTCTACTTTATTTGGAGAACTAGAAGATCCGGAAACTGCAGCTGAGACACTATTAAATAAAGGTAAAAAATCTGTAGTTACATCTGAGTCAGGTAAAGTAATACAATTTGTACCTATCCATTACCGGTCTAAGACAAGAGTACCTGTTTCAGATATGTCATTTGATATAGCTAGTGTAGCAGTAATAGACGCTAAGAACGTAGATAACTTTATGGCTAAAACAAAAGCAGCTATTATACTTGATACGTTAATGGATGTTGTTGCTGACGGTAAAGTAAATCAGAAAGAAGGAGGTAATGTATTTATTAACTGGATAACCGGAAAACAAGCTTTAAAAACAGGAGCTGATTCTAATGTACTTAAGCAGCTTGATAATTTAATGCAGGGTAGAGTATATGGAGTTAAAATAGAAGGAGATAAAAAAATTGCTCACGTAACTGATCAGATAAAACGGTATTCTTCTGCTGTTGGTATTGGAGTTAACCTATGGTCTGCAGGAACAAACTATATGCAAGGCCAACTTGCTTCTTGGATTGAAACTGCCGGAGGTAAAGATGATTTATTTAGCGCTAAAAACAGAGTTAATGGTTTTATTAAATATGATTCTGATGTAATTGAGCTAGTTTTAGATACTAACCGTAATGTTTCAAAGTCTAAAACAAATCTACTGCTCCACATGCTGAATCAAAGTGATGCCGGTGGAGCCTTAAACAATCCTTTCGTTAAAGATACAATAGCAAAGAAAGTTGGAGGATCTAATCTATACTTACTTCAAGGAATTACAGAAAAAGCTATTCAAGGCGTTTTAATGTACTCTATGCTTGATAACATTAAGGTAAAAAACAAGGAAGGTAAATTTATTAATAAAGAGGGAAATGTAGTAGAAAACAGAGACCAGGCAATGAGTATGGATGAGGCTTATACTGTTGTAGACGGTAAGCTTGTATTACATCCTGAAGCGGCTTCTACTGAGAAAACAGCAGATTTAGGTAGAGACGCTCAATTTGTTGTTTCAAGCTTATATTCAAGAACTGCTAGAGATTTATATGGTAACTATAACCCTGAAAACAGATCTATCTTTAAACGTACTATAATAGGTAATTTGGTAGAACATATGAGAGGGTGGTTCTTTACCGGAGTATTAAAAAGATATAAAGGAGGATATGAGATTCGTACTATGTATGGAGATGAAAAGCTGGAAAACGCTAGATTTAATAGAGAAACTCAGAAATTAGAAAGAGGTACTTATATTGAGCTGGTACGGTTCTTAAACCATATGATTATGTCACTCAAAGCATCAGGCATAAAGTCAGCTACAGATACTTGGGGAGTAATGAACCAGCAAGAAAAAGCGAGGGTTAAAAAAGCAATGTTAGAAATAGGATTAATGATTTCGTTAGTATTGTTAGCTAAAGCAACTGAAGATGATGATGACTTAATATACCTTGCATTTTTAGCTAAACGTATTCAAGGAGAATTTGGTGTATATAGTAATGTTTATGAAATGATGCGTATGACTAAATCTTTAATTATATCTTTAGGTGTAGTTAAAGATACTTTTGATGTAGCATTTCAACTAGCTAACCCTACTGAGAAATATAAAACGGGAAGAAGAAGAGGAGATAGTAGATTAAAGAAAGAGATTACTGACCTTATTCCTATTTTAAAGCAGCTAAACAAAGACACTAAAGAACAATACAACCTACTATACAAATAGTAACAGAAAGTCAAATTTTTTCTGTGGAAAGTCAAAAAGGGGAGGCGACAGCCGTTGCTATCACCTCCCCATATTATAGGCTACCACAGCCTATCATGCCACCCTTGTGCATGATGTCTTAATATTTTATGAGTCTGCAACAATTAACCTTACTTCAGGGTTTATTTTGTATGCGGCAGTGTATATTTTTAATGATACCTCTGCAACTTCATTTATTTCTTTTTCTGTTGAATTTATACCCAAGTGGCAGTACATACTGCAATCCATCCTCAACAACTCATCCTCCTTCTCTTTTATAGACAAGCCACTATAACTTAATACCTCATCTATATCAACTTGTGTATATACCATATTTTAATTATAAAGCCTATTTAATTTTAATAGCATCTTCTTTTCTGATCCTTCCGGAGTACGTGTTTTAATTAATTCATATAAAGAAAATAACCTTGTTTCTGTGTAAATACTATTCTTTAGGTTTTTTTGTAGTCTAACACTTGCTTCCGCTTGTATTTCATTTATACCTGACAATCTTAAATTTTCTACCTCTTGTTGCTCAACAACTGTAGTTAGAGCTAGAATTTCCATTTTAAGGTCTATAGCTGTTTTTTCTGCGTCTGCAAGAAACACTCTCATTTCAAGATTTGAAAGAGTTCTTTCATGATCTTCTTTCTGTATTGCTTCATACTCATTACGGAATTTAGAGTCATATTTTAAATGCCCTGGTACTTTCTTAAAGTAATACAGTACTGTAGCGTGGTGTGAAAACAAAGCTTCTGCTATTATAGAACACCCATAACCTTTTTTATGTAAAAGAAAAGAGAATATCATTTTAGCGTTAACTACATGTCTTTTTCTTGATTTACTTTTAGTAACATCTACTCCTAAAATAGATTCAATTATTAAAATTAGCGACTTAAAATCTTCATTTTTTTTTATCATTTACTTATTTTTATAGTTTTTATTTTTAGTTGGTTGATATTTCATGTCGGTTGGTTTAATGGTTAGTGATAACCTCAAATGTGGCTTTGTATGTAATAATTCCTTTGTTGAACTTTTTAGCATCTTTCATCATCTCTCTCTGATGTTCTCCGCTTAGTATTTCATCCTTAAGTTCTTTGAGTTGTTTTTCATAATACTCATCACTTACCTTCATTATCATCGTTAATTTTACTTCTTTCATGATATTGCTTTGTTAATTGCTTTTAATGCTCTATATAAATCCTCTGATTGAACAGTCATAGTTACAGGTGTACCTTCATCTATCCATCCTTCTAAATCTTCTTTAGGAAAATTTACAAACACTTTTAAAGCCTCTAACAACTCTGGTGCTGCTGCTATTAGTTTTGCGTTTGCCTTATGTTCTTCATTGTTATCTCCAAATAACATAATATGACCTTTATGACCATCTACATTAATAGATATAACATCAAAATCTGTTTTAATGCTTTCTTTAAATTCTTTATTATTCCTATCGCTTCCTAATTTCCAATCTTTTGTTCCTTTAAATTCTTTCATTTTACTTTCTGTTTAAATGATTTTATATTTGACTTTAGTTTCCTGTACTTACGTCTAGGAGAAAGTGTTAGTTTATCACGAACCACCCATTTATTGAAAGAATTACTTTTCTTTCTCTTAGGAGCGATAATAGTAATAGGTTTAATCCCAAACTCATTTCCAGGAGGCATTTCAATTACCTCATTTGAAGTAAAGAGCCCTATGCATAATATTAATAGTTTTATCATCTTCTTTGTTTTAATTAATTAATTGATCATGCTTTCTTGTTGTGCCATTTGACGAACTCTACTACTGCTTTGTATGTTGCATCTCGTTTACTTCCACCCAATGTAAAATCAATTATAGTTTCTGTTGAATGGTCTGTATTATGTGCAATCTTTATCCTATCTTCCACGATAAAAAACTCATATCCAAGACTTTCTATCTTCTCAACTACGGGCATCAACCAATCCCATGAATTAGTAAAATCTCCATAAGGTATTGCCCCTTCGATATTATAGGCATAATCCCCCATAAATTCTGCTATTAGTTTGTTATTGTTCATCTTCTTTGTTTTGGTTTAAGTAAGTACCATCTTCTTCACATTCTTCACCATCTGAATCTTCATACCCAATGAGGTATTGTGGTGGAACTTCTTCTATAACAGCTTCCATATCAGTTATGGGTACAATTATATCTTCAAATCCAATTCTTGCATATATTTTGCTAGCTTTTCCCATCTTTTTTTTGTTAATTAGTTGT
>TARA_R110000765_G_scaffold72027_3_pt1 | contig 15698 bp, 19 predicted proteins | sample TARA_R110000765 | Tara Oceans TARA_R110000765 (sample SAMEA4398168) | marine metagenome | biome: Polar Biome; feature: [MES] marine water layer (ENVO:01000295) within the mesopelagic zone...; material: water (ENVO:00002006), including particulate matter (ENVO:01000060) such as...... | reverse complement strand
GCAGAAAAGAAAGATGCTGAACTACAAAATTTAGTAGCAGAACAAAAGTTAAGAACCCAAAGGATATTAGGGGGTTTGATTGAAAAAGGTTTTGAAAATAAAGAATTTAATACAGGGGGTAACCCAACCCTAGCAGTTAGTGCTAAGGTTGCAAAACCAACTTTAAATGATAATGGTATTAGTCATTATCAAAGTAAAACATTCCGTAAAATAGCTGAATTACCAGAAGATTTATTTGAAGAACAAATAAGATTAGTATTAGAAAAAAACAATAACCAAACAGAACTAACTACAGCTAGATTATTAAAGGTTGCTAAAGATTATAAAAAACTTGAAAAAAGAAAAGAATTAGCAGAAAGAGGATCAAAAAAAGAAATAGAAATAGATTTCAGATTAGGCGATTTTGAAGAAGTGTTTGCAGATATTAAAGATGGTAGTGTTGATTGTATTATAACAGACCCCCCTTATCCTCTGGAATTTATTGAATGCTGGAGTAAATTGTCAAGATTTGCAAAAAGAGTTTTAAAGCCAAATGGTTTTTGTGTAGCTTATAGTGGTCAGATGCATTTACCAAAAGTTATAAAAAGAATGAGTGAACATTTAGATTATTATTGGACTTTTGCAGTATATCACGAAGGGCAAACACAAATTGTAAGTGGCGTAAATTTAATATGTAGATGGAAGCCAGTATTAATTTTTCAAAATGGAAAAAAGAAAATCAATAACACCTTTCAAGATTATTTTATTTCAGAACAACGAGAAAAAACAGGACACGATTGGCAACAAAGTATTAGTGGAGTAGGTTATTTAATTGAAATGTTTACAAACCCAAATGATTTAATTTTAGATCCTTTTGCAGGAAGCGGAACAACAATAAAATCTTCAAAAGAAAAAGGAAGAAGAATAAAAGCAGCAGAAATAAATAAAGAAACTTATAATATTGCAAAAAGTTTATTATGACAAAAAAAGAAATAACAGGAATAAGAGATTTAACCTTTAGTAGATGGGTTAGAGCAAAATTACCTGATTCATCAACTGGATATTGTGTAAGTGATTTAGATTTTATTTTATGGAATTGGAAAAGTAAAAAAGTTATAATGATAGAACTAAAACAAAGAGGTGGATATCCAGAAAATTTCCAATCAAAAATGTGGAGTAATATTAATAAATGGATTAAAAAAGGTATTGATAATGAATGGAAATATCTAGGATTTCATTTAATACAATTTGAAAATACTGAATTTATTAATGGTAAGTGTTATCTTAATAGAAAAGAAATAAGCGAAAAAAATTTGATAGATTTTTTAAGTTTAGATTTAGATTCAAAAATTTATATAAAAAATTAATATGAAATTTGAAATAGATTTTAATCAAGGAAAATATTGTACAACACCAGATTGGATAAATGAACAAAGAAATAATTAAAGAATACTGGTTAATGGCTTTAATAGATTTTGATGAAGGGGTGTCAATAAAAGAAATGAACAAAACATTAAAGCTATATGAAAGGGAAGAAATGTACGAAGCATGTGCAGGAATATTAAAAGCAATAAAACAAATTAAAAACGAAAGAAAAAATGAAAGGAAAAATAAAAAAATTAGTAGAATCTGAAACAGGTATAGAAGATCTATCTACAAAAAGCAGAAAACAAAGTATTGTAGAAGCAAGAGTAGTATATAGTGTATTGTGTTTAAGACACACTAACGATTCTTATGAACGAGTAGCGAAATTAATAAACAGGGATCATTCAACTATAGTACACCATAGAAAAATATATAGAACATGGGCGGAATATCCTAAAATGTATCTAAACAATTTAAGTTTACTAGACAAAATAAATGATATAATAAACAACCTAAAAACACCTGAAGAAAAAGATATTGATATAATTACAAGATATAGAAATAGAAATATAATACTATCCAAACAAATACTTAATTTAAGACTAACAATCCAAGAACAAAAAGAAAATATAATTAGACTAGAACAATACCAACCAGTAAGATGAACACACTACTAACATTTATTGCTTTTATTGTAGTATGTATAATAGCTATATTATGGGTTAAAATATTTCAAGGCGATTAACAAAAATATGAAGATATTAAATTTATATGCTTGTTTAGGCTGGTAAAACAATACTTGAAACAGCAATAGGAGTTATGAGTAAACAAAATAAAAACCAAATAGAATTATTTTAACAAAAATGGTAAATGTATTAGAATTATTTGCTGGTAGCAGATCAATAGGTAAAGCAGCATATAAACTTGGGTATAATGTTTTTAGTTCAGATATAAATGCTTTTGATAATATAGATTATGTGGTAGATATACTAGATTTTGATATAAACAAAGTACCATTTAAACCTGATATTATTTGGTCATCACCACCTTGTACTTCTTTTAGTGTAGCATCTATTGGAAAACATTGGAATAAAGATCATACACCAAAAAGTAAAAATGCTATTTTAGGAATTGAGATAGTAAAAAAAACTTTATCTATAATTAAAAAACTAAACCCTAATAAATGGTATATAGAAAATCCAAGAGGTAAACTTAGAAAGTTACAAATAATGAGAAACCTACCTTTAACAACAATATGGTATTGTAAATATGGTGATACAAGAGCAAAGCCTACTGATGTTTGGAGTAATAATATATATAGTTTATTAAACCCTAGTGGATGGATACCAAGAGAAGAATGTTTTAATGGTAATAAAAAGTGCCACCATCAATCAGCACCAAGAGGCAGTCAAACAGGAACACAAGGTCTAAAAGGTAATTATAATAGAAGTAAAATACCAGAAGAACTTTGTTTAGAGATATTATCATCTTAACAAAAATGTTAAATATTTATTATATATGTAATCAGATAACTAATTTAAACTGATTTAATTTTATGGATGGTAGAAAAAATAACAAAGGTACATTCGGAAACAAAGGTGGTAGAAAACCAAAAGCTGATGAAATAAACCTAATAGAAAAGTTAAGTCCATTAGAAGATGCAGCATACCAAGCACTAAAAACTGGTGTAGAAAAAGGTGATTTTAAATTTGTACAACTGTACTATAATTACTACGCAGGTAAACCTAGAGAAACAAAAGACATTACTATTAACGAAGATGTACCTATTTTCTTATAATGCAGGTTGAAAGAACCATTGCATTAAATAAATTACAAAAGCTAAACAACCGCACCAAAATTATCAGGGGTGGTACTTCAGCAGGTAAGACTATTTGTATAATACTTATATTAATTGACTACGCTATAAAAAACGAAGGAAAAGAAATAAGCATAGTAGCACAATCAATCCCTGCATTAAAACGTGGAGCATTTAAAGATTTCTGTCAGATACTTAAAGGTATTGGAAGGTATAAGGATCACCAGCTTAATAGAAGTGCTTTAAAATACACTTTTAGCAATGGAAGTTATATAGAGTTCTTTTCAACTGACATACCAGAAAAAATTAGAGGAGCAAGAAGAACAGACCTTTTTATTAATGAATGTAACAATGTAAGCTTTGAATCTTTTAATCAGTTAGCAGTTCGTACAAGTGGAAGCATTTGGTTGGATTACAATCCTAGTGTATTGTTCTGGGCAGACAAAGAATTAATAGGACAACCCAATACAGATTTTATAACACTAACTTATAAGGACAATGAAGTATTATCAGAAAGCATTGTTAAAGAAATAGAAAAAGCTAAAGAAAAAGGTAAGACTTCTACCTATTGGGCTAACTGGTGGAAAGTATATGGACTGGGTGAGCTTGGAAGTCTTGAGGGTGTTTGCATACCAGATTGGAAAGAGATCAATACAGTTCCAGAAAGTGCAAGGTTACTTTGTGGAGGATTTGATTTTGGATATTCCGTAGATCAAAGTTCTTATATAAGATTATACAAATACAACAATTCTTACATATTCGATGAACTGCTATACAAAAAAGGAATGCTAAATAGTGATATAAGCAACTTCTTAAAATCACAAGATATAAAAGAAACAATTTATGCTGATTCAGCTGAACCTAAAAGTATAGCAGAATTAAGAAGTTATGGCCATCAAGTATATCCAGTAACAAAAGGTAGAGATTCTATTGTATATGGTATAAACCTAATAAACCAAAATGTTATATATGTAACAAAACGTTCTAAAAACTTAATAAGAGAATTACAGGGTTATATATGGTCAACTGATAAAGCAGGAAACGTACTACAAAAACCACAAGGAGCAGATCACGCTATAGATGCTGCTAGGTATTCTTTAATGATGCAACTAGATAACCCAAACAAAGGGGAGTATTATATTTATTAAAAATATTTTAGTTAATAACTTGTTTATATGTAAAATAGTTGTATATTAGTGTATAATTAAAAACAAACTAACTAAAACAATCAAATGAAAAATCCTACACTTTCTTTCTGGCATCCAAATACAACTTATTTCTGGAATCACGAATACAGACACGAATTAAGATCCGCAAGTATTATAGAACAAAATAAAGTTTTAAGATTATTTGTAAATAATAATTTAGAACCAGCTGGTAAATCAAATAAACATTTATCTATAATAGAAAGTATTATAAACTAAAAAAACAATAACAATGGAAAATACAGAAACAATATTAATAGAACATCAAAAGAAATCTGTTAGCAATGCAATAACAGTTGGAAAAACAATAGGTAAAATTCATAACCTAAAACAAGCAGTTAAATTAGATTTTAATAAACCCTATTTAATTGCTGCAATAGAAGAACTAGAAAATCAATTAGATAAAATAAAACTATAATTATGACAGTATTTGATACATCACATTTAAGTCCAGAATCAGAAAAAATGCAAAAAGAGTTAGAACCAACAGAATCAGAAAAAATGCAAGAAGAGTTAGAGCCAATTAAACAAATTAAAAAAAGAATTAAAAAGAAAAACGTTTAAAGATAATTTAAATAAATACAAAGATTTTATATAATTTAAAAACAATAATATGAAAATAATTAAAGAAGTATTTGCAAAAGAAAACAGAAAGCAAGCTATCCAAATGGTAGTAATACCTTTAGCATGGTTTGTTATATTTTATACAACTATCTATTCAATAGCTTGGCTAGATTACAATATCTTTTACTAATGGAACAATATGAACCCTGTAATTACTGTGAAGAACCTACTGATAGTTTATCTGGGTATTGCAGTTCATCATGTAAAAAAGAACACAACTATACAGCTTATGAGAGATAGTAAACACCATACAGATGATAAGATACGTTCTTGGGCTTTTGCTAATAAGATATATATATCAAGTCATGCAGTTTGGAATGACGAAGGACGTAAACCCCAAGACTTACAGATAGTAGTAAATTACTGGAAGTTTATCACAAGGGGAAAAATACTATATAGTCAAAAGAAAAAAGACCTACATATAATAGAAAATAAAGTAAAAGAATTATATAGACATTATTATGAAACTTATTTAGAAAACCCTAAAGAAGTAAAAATTTAGTTAGTGTTTAATTAAGTTGGGATGAAGGTAGCAGAAATGTTACCTTTTTCTTTTTATACAAATAACTAAATTAGTTATTATTAATATATGAAGTTAAACATAATAGTTCCAGATAGCTTAAATGAAATTACATTAGAGCAATACCAAAAATTTACAAAGCTAAACACTAAAGAAAATGAAGGGTCTGCTTTTCTACTGCATAAGATGATTGAAATATTTTGTAATGTAAACTTAAAAGACATTGCAACAATCAAATATAATGATGTGCAAAAACTAGCAGAACACCTAAACAAAATATTTGATGTAAAATCTGAATTAATAAACACCTTTAATTTAGATAATATAGAATATGGTTTTATTCCAAAATTAGATGACATGACATTAGGTGAATATATTGATTTAGACACTTACTTGGGTGATTGGAATAATATTCACAAAGCAATGGCAGTACTATATAGACCAATTAAACATAAAAAACAGCACCGCTACCAGATACAAAATTATAAAGGTACAAATGATAAACTATTAAAGATGCCTTTAGATATTGTAATGGGATCAATGGTTTTTTTTTACAATTTAAACAACGAGTTATTGAAAATTACCCTGAACTTTTTAGACAACGAGATACCGAACAACCTGACCTCTCATCAACTGGAAGCTTTGGAGAGAAGTGGGGTTTCTACCAATCAGTTTGGGGTCTTGCTAAAGGGGATGTTACCAAGTTTGGTACAGTAACTAAATTAAATTTTCATAAATGTTTATTGCATTTAGTATTTGAAAAGGAAAAAAACGAGTTAGAAAAAAGATTAATAAAACAAAATAAATGAAAGGCTTTTACAATTTAACAAATAAACTAAAAGATACATTAGCAGCAGAACCTTTTGTTACTACTGTTACTTATGGATCATTAGATGATGTTGATTTAAACAAGTTAACCATATTTCCTTTAGCTCATGTTATAGTAAACAACACTACAATAGGAACTAATACTTTAACTTGTAATGTTTCTATACTAGCAATGGATATAGTAGATATTTCTAAAGATGCTGTTACAGATAAGTTTGTAGGAAACGACAACGAACAAGACATACTAAATACACAATTAGCATTACTTACCAGAGTAGTTAATTTACTTCAGCGTGGTTCTTTATTTGAAGATTTATATCAAGTAGAAGGTACTATAAATTGCGAACCGTTTGTAGATAGGTTTGAAAATAAATTAGCTGGATGGGCTGCAACAATGGATATAATAATTCAAAATGATATGACGATATGCAGTTAAAGGAAATGAATAAGGTTTTAAATGCCTTTGGAAAATATGTAGTACAACAAGCAAGAACAAGGCTAACAAAAAACAAAGCTAAAAAGAAAAGGGGATTTGCCTCAAGTAATACAGGAGAATTATATGATAGTTTAAATTACCGAGTTGAAGATACAGCACAAGGTTCTAGGATATATTTTGATATGGAAGAATATGGAATGTTCCAAGACAGGGGAGTAAGCGGTACAAAACAAAAATATAAAACACCTTTTAGTTATACAACTAAACAACCCCCATCAGAACCAATTAAAAAATGGGCTAAATTTAATAACATAAGATTAAGAAATAAAGAAGGAAAGTACACGAAAGGAAATTATAATACCATAGCATTTTTAATAGCAAGAAGTATAAAAGAAAAAGGTATTAAACCCAGTTTATTTTTCACAACACCTTTTAAAAAAGCCTTTCAAAATTTACCTAATGACTTAGGAAATAGTTTTGGGTTTGATGCAAATAACTTATTAAATAAATAACTATGACAAAGATAAATGCAAGAAGCCCATACTTTTTAAGTTATGCTGAACCTACTGTACCTTCACCAGAATTTACTTGTGATGTAGCAAAGGGTGCTTCTTTTAGTTTAACTATAAGTCAAAGAGGTGAAATAAGTTATACAGAATTATCTTATGGAACTATTGCTTTAATATCTAGTTCGGATTCAGATTTTGCTAATGGTAAATTTCCTGATGAAACTGTACCAACTTCAAGAACTGTAGTTTTAAAAATAGCAATACCAACAGGATTTTCTAATAGCTCAGATAATTTTTTAAATTGTAGTATAACAGAACAGCAACCAGCTTATGTTTCAGGAACAACTTGTACAGCTAATACTACTTTGAATGGAACAATAGCAAATCAGTCTTTAGTAACAAACGGCACAACAACAGTAGCATTAGATTTATCAACAAAATTTACAGCTGGATCAAGTGCAATAACAGGTTATAGAATAGTAAATGAATATGAAAGTTTAATAAGTGTAACAGCGGTTACCTCTACAGGGGGTTCTAGTCAGTCAATACAATTTACAACTCAAAATAATTGTGGAGTTGGTTATGTTCAAATATATGCAATAGATGCTTTAAATAATAGTTGTGATGTTTTCCAACAAGCACAGATAACTGTAACAGGGTGTAGTACTAATTTTACTTGTACTGACATGAACTTACAAGGTGGTGCAGTAGCTCAAGGTGGAGTTATTACAATGCCAACAGGAACGCAATTAATACCAGCTACAGGATCGGTATCTGTAAACTCAGATGGTAGTAGTCCTATAGCAGGAAGCCAACCTTTTAGTACAACTGCAAATAGTGGTGGTGCTGCTCAATCTGTTACTTTATATTTCAAAACCACAATTCCTTCAGGTTATAATAATTCAGGAGATTTATGGTGTTCTAAAGTTTTTACTCAACAAGCTGCAAGTACATTACCAGCTTTTGCATGTGCAACTGCAAACCATACAGATTACACTATAAGTTCTAGGGGTTCTATAAATAAAGGACAAGTTCAATTAGGAACTATAAAATCTTTTAGTCCTATTGGATTTGATGAAGTAAGTGCAGATACCCCACAAACAGTAACCTTTACAATTACTTCACCTAACGAATCAACAGTATATAGTAATCCAAATGTAGATATTACTTGTGCAGTAACAATACAACAACCAGCTTACACAGCAGCATGTGGAACTAATAATATATATTTATCTACTGGGTTTGCTGATGGTACTGGAGGGTGTTTAATTGATTCAGTTTGTTTAAATACTTTTCCGACGACTACATATTGTACAAGCACAAGCAGTTTTGCATCTTTAACTTTAGGGGATAGAGTTTGTTTAATGGGTCTTCAAAGTTTTAGGGGTTCTAGTCTATGGTATGGAGTAAACTCTTTTTCAGGTGGTAATGTTGGGTTAAATGCTGGACTGGTTAAATTTATAAAGCTTGATAGTTATGGATTAATACAAAGTATAGCACTTTTAAATTGTGATGGTGGATGTGATCAAGGTGGTATATTATAAAATATAAAAAATGGGATTAAAAAGAATAGAATTAGAATTATCAATTTATACAGGAATAACAACTAATGCTCCTAGTAACCCTACCTATATTATTAGTAAAACAATAGTGTCAGATCAAAGTAGAATAAACTTTGAAATATCAGAACTTGTTAAAGATTATATAACTCATAATTTTAATAATGATTATCCTAGTGATTGTGTTTGGGTTAAGGTATTTATAAATAAATTCGATCAAGATGATGTACCTTATTCATACGATAATTACACAACCGTTTTTTATGAAGGAGTTGATGGATGGGGTTCTTATGAAGATGGAGCAAGTCCAGAACTTAGTACAAATGCTTTAGTTACTTCTTCAAATATGTATGTACCTGAAGATACAGCAAGTAAGATTCCTATCTGGGCTGCTGGTGTAGGGAAGTTTGTGATAGCTGCAAGTACAACCCAAGTAACAGACAATGGCAATACAAACCAAAAAATACAATATATAACAGTACCATCAAATTCTACAAGTGTAGCAATTTATGCAACAGATGATTCTACATTACTTAAAACAATAACGCTAACAAATATATGTGAACCAAAATTCACACCTTATAAAGTTACATTTGTAAACAAATATGGTGCTTATGAAGATGTATGGTTTTATAAAAAAACAAAAGAAACATTTAATATAACTGATGAATTTTTTAAGTCTAATATAATAAATAATTCAACTGCTTCTTATAATACTTACAGCACACAAAATCAAAGATTCAACGTAAATGCTGAAACAACTATAAGTATGAATACTGGGTTTATATTAGAAGATATGACCAGTACAATAGAAGAATTATTTTTAAGTGAAAACACATGGATTAGGTGGAGTGGAAAAACCTTACCAATTATAACCAGTACAAAATCAATGCAAAAGAAAACAGTACTGAATGATAAGTTAATTAATTATACAGTTGATTTTAAATTTGCGTTTAACAAGATAAATGATGTTAGATAATGTTACAATTACAACTATACATAAAAACCCCATTTGACGGAAATGATGATTATGAAAGGATTGAAATGTTTAAAGATGAAAGTGTTACACTTACACAAAACATTCAAGATGTAAAAGATATTTCTAAAATATTTACAGATTATTCACAAACGTTTTCAGTTCCAGCTTCCAGACATAATAATAAAGTTTTTAAACATTTTTATAATTACTTTATAAATGGTTTTGATGCAAGGGAAAAAAAAGATGCTAAGTTGTTTTTAAATGAAAAACCTTTTAAAACTGGTAAAATAAAATTAGAGGGGTCAACACTAAAAGGAAATAAACCAAATACATATAAGTTAACATTTTATGGATCAGTAGTAAATTTAAAAGACTTACTAGGGGATATAAAAATAAATGGTTTAGCTTATTTTAATGATTCAGTATTTACTTATTCAGCAGCTAATGTAAAAACATTACTTGGAGATGCTGCAAGTTTAAATGTATCTGGTACAACTTGGGCGGATAGTTTATTGTTTCCACTTATAACGCACACCGATAGACTTTATTATGATACAGGATCGGATGGAGCAAATACAGAAGGTCTAGCAAATGTTCGTTGGAATGCTGCTGGTAATACTGCACAAGGTTTAAACTATACACAACTTAAACCAGCAATAAGAGTTTATACAATTTTAAAAGCTATAGAATACCAATTTCCAGAAATAGTATTTGGAACTGATTTTATAAATACAACCAATACAGATTTATATGACCTTTTTATATGGCTTAATATTAAAGAAGGTGATTTAATACAAACAACCGATACTACTTATAATGCTTTCAGTCCGAATACAAACATAGAAAAAAATAACAAAGCTGAAAGTAAAAGAATGGAATTTTGTGATGTATTTTCAAATGGAAGTTTTAATGTATTACAAGGTAGAAAAACAAAACGACTTACAGCAAGTTTTACAAGTTCTGGAGTTGGTGAATATAGTGTAGTTGTAAAAAATAATGGTGAGCTTGTAGCAGAACATGATGGCTTAACAGGATCATCAAGTCCTATTGTTAATTTAGAATTACAAACAGGTAGGTACACAATACAAGTAGGTGGAACTGTAGCAGCAACTTTTACTTCAGAATTTAAAGTAGATGCTTTGTATTCTGGTAAAGATGCTATTGTAACATGGAAATCTACGGCTTCAATATTATCATCACAAAGGGTTTGGATAAAAGATCATTTACCAGAAATTAATATATTAAATTTTTTAACTGGTATTTTTAAAATGTTTAATCTAACAGCTTATGTAGATGACAATGGTATAACACAAGTCCAAACATTAGATTCGTTCTATGAGGGTACTACAAACACCCCTATAGAGTATTATGATATAACTAAAAATGTAGATGTTAAGAAATCACAAATAGATATAGTATTACCTTTTAATCAAATCAATTTTAAGTACGAAGGAACAAAAAGTTTTTTAGCGAATGACCATAAAAATAGATTTGGTAAAACTTGGGGATCATTAGAATATAAAAATGAAGTATTTGATGGTGAAACCTATGAGGTAAAATTACCTTTTGGACATTTTAAATATGAAAGACTTTATAATCAAACAGGAGGAACTTCTACAACTATTATGTATGGGTGGAGTGTAGATGAAAGTAAAAAAGCAATAGTACCAAAACCATTATTATTTTATCCTATTTTAGCTAGTAGTGTTTCAGTTGGTCAAACACCTACTTCAATAAGTTACATAGGAGATTCAGGACACGAAGAAGTAGCGAGTTATTATTTACCATCAAATTCAAAAAGTTTTAGTAGTGTTTCAGCAGGAGTAGATATTTCAAACAATATAAATTTCAATGCTGAAATGAATGAGTATAGTTTAAGACCTTTTGATAAAACATTATTTAAACAATATTATGAAACTTATATTAAAGATATATTTAAACCTGAAAGACGTTTAACAAAATTAAGTGCTTTTATACCTTTGGCAATTTTATCAATATTAAAATTATATGATAGATTAATTATTGATGATAAAGTATATAAAATAAATAAACTAACAACAAATTTTCAAAATGAAAGTTCACAATTAGAATTAATAAATGTATTTGATGATAGAGAGCTAGTACAAAATTTAAATCAAGCAGTTGCAACTATAGACGCTGATTTATCAGGAATAGGAATAACTGCGGATTCTAATTTAGTAACTGCTGATGCTGGATTAGATTATGAAGAAATAATACAAATACCAATTAAAGAAGTTCCAGATACAATACCTGATAATGTACCTGACACTACTAATAACATTCCTTGTGTAGTAACTGCTGCAACTTTATCCCAACCAACGCAAAAAACAAACACAAATTCTACATTATTCTTTTCACATAACATTACTGCAATGGGAAAAATATGTGAAGTAAATAATTTAGAAAGTTATGGGTTTATACATTCAACAGCTGAAGCTAATTTAATAGATGATTCTTTAGATGTTTTAATTGCTCGTGTTGCAAATACAACTATATTATATAATGCAATAAACCCTCAAGCTACTGCAAACATTAAAACATATACAGCTGAAGTAACTGGTTTGTCACAAAATACTGTAAAGTATTGGATATTTTTTGCAAGAACAAACACAACAAGTAATTTTGATAAAGTAGATGCAACATCTAATATTTACTCAAGTATCGCAGCAGCAACACCCCCTCAAGTAGAAACTACAAACGGAAAAAGATACCATCCAGCAGTAGCACAAGACAATGAAATAAGAACTATTAGAATAATGGATAAAGATCAAAACCTTGTAAACTTTACAGGAATTAGAGGATACCCTTCATTTATAGATTCTAAAATTGTTCCATTTGTAGTTTCTGGTTTACCAATGTCTTGGCAGGAGATAGTAGATCTTACTGCGGACTTTGTACATAGTTTAGGAATGTATCATTCCAATGGGATATATTATCACGCTACTGATTTAAGTGCTGTAGTTAATGCAGCAAAAGCAGCTAGTATAGGAAATACTGGTGCAACGTCTGGTAATTTTATGTCAGTTTCTTTAGGAACTGGTGATTATGTATTTGCAGGATTAGATTATTTAGGGGTTTCACTTTATGCAAACAGTACAACAGCAGTTAAAGAACCAGATGGTTATTATGGAACAAGATTAAGTGATGCGTGGTCAGTTCAAACAGATGCTATTAATAACGTTGAGGGAAGTTGGATAAAAGATGCTAGTTGGACTTATTCTAATGTTCCAAGAATAAAAGTAGTTCAAGTAGTAGGTGGGTATATAACAAGTGGAAACATATATTAATTATGATAGATAACATTTTACAATTATTAGAAATAGCAAAAAGCGAAAAAGCAACAGGTAAGTATATTGATATTGCTTTAGGTAAAAATAAACTTCCTGAATCATTAAAAGAAGCATACAAACAATTTAAATTAGGATTATGGCAAAGGTAACGGTTGATGTAGAAGTAAAAAGCAAAGCAGCCCAAAAAGATATAGAAAAATTAAATAGTAAAGTAGAAGAATTGGATAATTCAATTCAAGATACTAACGAAGCATCAAGTGAACTAGGTGGAACTTTAGATGGGGTTTCTGGGGGTGCTGTCTCTGGGTTTGCTTCTATGAAGAAATCAATAAAAGGTGTTATTGGTGGATTTAGAACATTAAAAGGTGCTATTATAGCTACAGGAATAGGTGCTTTAATTATTGCAATTACAGCAGTACATGCAGCTTTTACAACTTCTGAAGAAGGTCAAGATAAATGGGCTAAAGCAATGTCCTATCTAAGTGTTATTACTGGGAACTTAATGGACATATTAGCTTCATTAGGTATGGTTTTAATTGATATTTTTGTTAACCCTGTACAATCTTTAAAAGATTTTGGACAAAGCATACAAGACTTTTTAATTGGAAAGGTAGAACAATTAATGGGGGGATTTGCTTTATTAGGTTCTGCATTTACTAAATTTTTTGATGGTGATTTTGCTGGTGCAGCTTCTGATTTGGGTGATGGTTTTATAGAAATTCAAAGAGCTGCAAACCCTCTTGTTATAATAGGTGAAGCAATAGCAGGCGGAATAAATAAAGCTGTTGAAGCTACTAAAGAATTAATAAAAGAAACAAATAAAGAATTAATACAAGCAGGAAAGATTGCTGATATGCGTGCCAACGCAGACAAAGCCGAAAGGGCTCTTATAGTTGATAGGGCTCAAGCCAATAGGGATAGAGCTGAACTATTAGAAAAAGCTGTAAACAAAGAACTATATACTTCGGCACAAAGAATAGAATTTTTAAAAGAAGCTGGTAAAATAGAGGAAGATATTACAAACAAAGAAATAGCAGCGGCAAAATTAAGATATGATGCAAGAGTAATAGAAAACGGATTAGCAGGTTCAACTAAAGCAGACCTTGATGAAGAAGCCCAATTAAAAGCTAAATTAATAGAACTAGAAACTGCTAAATTAACAAAGGCAAAAGAAGTAACAAGTCAATTACAGGCTTTAGGAGCAGAAGTTAAAATGCAAGCAGATGCAGAACTAGCAATAACCAAAGCAAAAGAAGATGGAATTGATGCAATAAATTTAGCATTTAAAATAAAAAGACAAGATGAGGAAGCTACAGAATATTTAGCTAAATTAGAATTAGAAGAAGAACGTAAAATAGCTGAATTAGATGCTTTAGATGCAACCGAAGCCCAGAAACAAGACATAATAGATTATTATGCTAATAAAAGAAAAGCACATGAAGTTGAGGAAGGTGAAAAAACAAAGCAATTAGACAAAGATGTTCAACAAGCAAAATTAAACATTGCAAAGCAAGGACTTCAATTAGTAATGGCAGTTGCTGGAGAAGGAAGTAAAATAGGAAAAGCCGCAGCAGTAGCAAGTGCAACAATTAGTGCAATAGAGGGAACAATGAATGCTTTTAAAACAGCAGCAGGTTCATCAATTACTAAAAGTTTTCCTGCATATCCATTTATACAAGCGGGATTAGCAGCATCATTTGGTGCTTTACAAGTGTCACAAATATTAAAAACTAAGACCCCTAATGTAGGAGGAGGAGGCGGTGGAGGTGGTGGTATAGTAGCAGCCCCCCCAATACCCCCTGCATTTAATGTAGTAGGTGCAGCACCAGAAAATCAATTAGCTATGGCAATAGGAGATCAAAAACCAGTACAAGCATTTGTAGTAGGTAGCGAAGTAACAACACAACAATCCTTAGATAGAAACATTGTAGATAATGCTAGTTTAGGATAAATAAAACAAAAACAAATTAAATTATTATATTAATATGGAAATAATAGAACTTTTTATAGACGAAGAAGATGAAGTTTCTGGAATTGAAGCGATTTCTGTCGTTGAAAACCCAGCTATCGAATCAGATTTTATAGCTTTAAAAAACCAAGAATTTAAATTAGCTACAATAGATAAAGAAAAGCGTATTCTTATGGGTGCTGCTCTGATACCTAACAAACCTATCTATAGAAAAAGCGAAGAACAAGAATTTTACATTTACTTTTCAAAAGATACAGTAAGAAAGGCTAGTGAATTATTTTTTATAAAAGGTAATCAAAACAACACAACCCTAGAACACCAATTAGAACTAAAAGGTTTAACTGCTGTTGAGAGTTGGATAGTAGAAAGCGAACAAGATAAAAGCAGAATGTACAACCTAAATGTACCCATAGGTACTTGGATGGTATCAATGAAGGTTAACAATGATAAAGTATGGAAGCAAGTAAAAGCTGGTGAGATAAAAGGTTTTAGTATCGAAGGATATTTTTTGGATAAATTACAACGCCCTAACGAACCAATAAAAGATAATTTAGAAATTGAAGCACAGGCTAAAATTGATAAATTAAAAGAATTATTT
>TARA_R110000765_G_scaffold17376_5_pt1 | contig 15742 bp, 26 predicted proteins | sample TARA_R110000765 | Tara Oceans TARA_R110000765 (sample SAMEA4398168) | marine metagenome | biome: Polar Biome; feature: [MES] marine water layer (ENVO:01000295) within the mesopelagic zone...; material: water (ENVO:00002006), including particulate matter (ENVO:01000060) such as...... | reverse complement strand
AATAAATTAAGGTATTATTTTTATAAATAAAAAAACACTATTTAGAATGATTATAAAGAAGGAAGGTTATGATCTTGGAAAATTAAGAACCTCTATAAAAGAAGGTCTGGGGGACTTTTTTCAATATAAAAAAGAGGGATTGGAGGACTTTTACCTCCTGGAAATAGAAAAAGGAGGGTTATGAGAGCCCTCCTTAATCAAATCAAATAAATAATATACTAAAAAATGAAAATCAATATACTGCAAACATACAAATAAAAATCCATATAAAAGGACTTTTACTAAAACTTTTTAGAAATAATGTGTTAATCTTGCGACTTGACCACTTTCTTTATCATGAATGAACCCTTCAACTGCTCGGGGTACACCACAAAATCCCTTCCCTGCATGCCAAGAGTCTGCTGAGCTAGGACTTCTCATATATTCTACTGTAACTCCTATAAAATCCTTTGCATCAAGCCATTTATGCTTAATTTTATGATGTAAATGGTGTAGATACCAATATCTATGAGTGGTATCCGCCCAATCTTGAGGTTTTTCTTGTGCCATTAATAGGGGTAATTTATCCATCTTCGCGCCATCTCCGTGCTCAAGTCCTATTAAATTACTTCCGTACTTGTAATACTTTCTATTAGCTACTCCAGCGTCAATAGTAACATCATCACAATTCCTGAACCAAGCTTTTAAAGCGTGTGCCAAGTGAAATCCACTTTGGTAATCGTGATTAGACATGCTATGAACACAATCTACAGGAGCTACATCTCTTAACATCTCTACGCAAGCTACATAAACTTGTAAAGCAACTTCATAATGCTGCCACCATTTTCCATCTGTGTCTTGATAAGTTCCTCGGGTGGTACTTGACATAACATTATCGGTATGTAGAATATCGTTCCCTATGCAAAAAAGGACTCTATCAATAGAAAAACCCTTTGCTTGACTAATAAGTCCACTAACACCTGTTAAAACCCTTTCTACAGCTATATCCATGTTGTACTCTTCTCCTGTTTCTCTTTCACTAGCATATTTACCTATATGAATATCTGCAGGATTAATAACTAATAAGTTTTCTCCTCCTTTATGTTTTATTTTTGAATAGGTAGGAGCGTAATCTTCAATCATATTTAAAACATTCTTGAAAACATCTACATTATCTACCTGGTTAGTTTTAGTAACGACTGAAAAACGGAGTTCTCCACCCATATTCTGCCAATGTTTGACAGAAACTACATCTTTCTTATCTATCCCTCTTTCTTTTAAATGATCATCTAATGATGAGTTATGTGATAGGTTATAATTCAGGTCATCTATCTCCCCTGCTCTACTTTTATACACCAGATTTACCTCCTCATCTGACAATCTTAATCTTTTTCCCAAAATTTTATGATTTTAATTAATAACTTTACAAAGGTATGTATAAAAAATGAGAAGTAGGGGATTTTTTACTATTATTTATCCTGACTCTCTTTTTTATCAACCACTTTCTCCCAAGAACGACCTCCAAAATAAGCACCGAAAGCTGTCATAGCTAACATCTGCCACAATGTAATCCACTCCTCTTTTATATCTAACTCTACAAAACCAAAGTCTATTAAAGTGAATATAGTTATAGCTCCTATTAAATAAGCTAATGTATAAGGTCTAATATTCTTAGACATCCAAGAGTCTGACATAGAATCAGCTTCCCACCTCTTAGTTACCTCTTGTTGCATCTTTACTTCGTGAGATAATAACATATCCTTCAGTTTATTCTTTAGGATTAATTTTTCCTCTTTAGAAGTAATTAAATCATCTACAACGGTGCCAACCTCTTTTATAAGTTCGTTAGCTCCTGTAGTAAATATTTTTGTTAGTAATCCCATTATATATGTCTATAAATAACCTTGCCTCCCTCATTATAAGCGATAGTTACCTTTCCTCTATTTTCCTCCACTGAAACATAACTTACATGCAACCAAGCGGGGTTATTACTATTACCAAACTCCCAGATCAACTGGTCAAAGCTTAAATTATCCTTAATGTAATTAAACATTTCGGCATTTGTCTTATATCCAAAGGTGTCATCTATATCTATAGCCTCTCCCTTCATGTGTTGTGAGTACTTAGCACCTCCAATAGCAGTGTTTAATGCTTTACATCTATAAAAAGAGTTCACTTTAATAGCTCCCCCTACCCAATCTCTAAGTGGTTCAAATAGATTATCAGCAGTGTGTTCCATTTTCATCAACACAATAGGAGAAGGAATATTATCTATCCCTCTTCTTGATGCCGTATTACTACGAACCGCCTCCCGATAACTTATATGTTTACTTATTTTCATAGAAATAATTTAATACCACCACCAATTAACGAGGCATAGATAACCCACAAAGCCTTAGACACATTATTCTTCCAAGACTCTAACTCATAAATCTTCTTTATAGAGTCCTGGTAATTTTGTCTAAAACTTGTGTTTTGGTTTACTCTTGCAGCGTATCCATTGTCGGGGTCTAATAACTGTTTAGTTAATCTATCTAATTTCACATCCATAGAGTCTATTTTATCCTCCAAAGTTTCAATCTTCAGCTTCATCTCAAATATTTCTTCTCTAGTGGTGCTCATGATTATACTGCTGCTGCGAACACCTCTACATCTACAATATCTGTAACGGCTTCTCCAGATACTACTAATCCTGTTTGATAAACTACCGCTCCTTGAGCTATATCAGCGCTTGCGATAGCATCAAAAGCAACACCTCCCATGATGAAAGATTTTCCTGCCTCTAATTTAAAGACTGCTGAATCAGTACCAAATAATTTTAGATTAATATAATTTGTATCATCTAAGTTTGTGATTCTAAAGTACTTTACATTTGCAGCTGTTAAAGAACCCTTTCCTAAAGTTCCCAATTCAAATAATGAAGTGAAAGCTCCTGTAGGTAAAGATACTACCCTCTGATAAACTTCATCAATACTTGCTACTGATAAAGTGTTTGTATTTCCGTATGTTTGACTGTTTAAAGTAACATTGTCAGTTATTGTTACCGTTAAATTTGCGTCTGTTACTGTAGTTGCCATTTTATTTGTTTTTTAATTGTTATTGTTATTGTTAATTATATTTCGTAGTCTAATCTAATACTTGAGTTTAAGAAAAAAGTTGAGGCAGAGTCATCATTTTTAACTGCACAAATAATCACATCTCCCTTAGTTATCGTTCTATTTGCTTCTCCTGTTAAATCTAAATCAAATGTCATTGTAGTGTTATTACCAGCACCAGTTATTGTAGTAGATTTTAATACAGTTATCTCTAAAGCAGCTGTTCCACTATTTACTGGAGTTGCCTTCCATAATTCTATCGTACAAACATCTGTACTTGAATTTGAAGCCACTCCTATCCAGCGATTAAGAGTGTAATCTCTAGCTGCTATAAACCTAGAGCTTCTTAATGCGTTTAAGGCGCTAATATCATCAGTGTTGTCAGCTGAGCCAAAATCTACACCAAACCTAGCATCTTGGTTATTCTCCATACCCCTTAATATGTAGTAGTTAGTAGATAAAGCTCCAAAACCTTGAACCTCAATAGTATCTCCTAATAGGTTAGTTTGACTATTCCAAGCTATATTACCAGAAGAGTCTGTAGTTAAAATCTCACTAACAACCTTTGTTTGTGTAGGAGAAAAAACAAATCCAGTATCATTATCAGAAGCATCTGTAGCTGTTGTAAGTCCTGTAATTGTTACTGCTCCAGCATCATCATCTGTTGCTGTAAAGTCAGCATGAGCGTTTAAAACAACTTGTATAGCATCCCCTATATTAGTAGCTGTTGAACCAGCTCCAGTAGCGGATACATTTGCAGCTATAACCCCATTATATCCAGTAGGAGTTGCCATTACTAATGTATCTGTTATCTGTAAATATACAGCGTATTTATTAGCATCATTACTACTATATAAAGTGAAATATCTATTATGTAAATTACCCCCTATGTCATCTACACAAGTAATAAGTAAGGATGTTGTATAATTACACTTCTCCCACTCTAAAGCTCCTGAATCATTCCTGACTGGTAAGCTTCTGTTATTCGCAGTATCAAAACCTTTCGGTACATGTATCTGGTCATCTGGTAAATTGTTGTGGTGCCTCATATTAATATGTTATAATTCCGAATTTCTTACTAACTCCCCCTGAAGTTTCGTTTACCCAGAGAGGATAATCACTATGATTGTCTACTAAATATTCAACCATTTTCTTTTTGAAAGTATCAGCTTTCCTGTATGTTTCTGTTCTTAAAAACGCTAACTTCTTCTCACTAACTGGGTTAGTAAAATCAGCAAGGTTCTCAACAACACCTTGTGAAGTAGTGTTGTAAGATATATCTGGCAAAACCTCAAATTTAACACAAAAAGCTAAATAGTCTTTTATGTAATTCTCTAATAAAACTGAATTAAGAGCTGTTAGAGTTCCAAGTGATTGAGTTAATATCTCATTATATAAATCCTCCCCTAAAACAGGTCGTATATGATTCAGCTCTGAAATCTCAATAAAAGTACTTTTAATAAGACTAGTGTCTGTATTTGCGTTCGTAAACGCTCTATTAATTACTTCCGCTGCTGTTATCAGTGCCATTGTTAGTAGGTTTTGGTTGTTTTTCTTCCTTTAATTTTTGTAATTCCTCCTCATTTAACTCAGGCAAGTGGAATATTTTTCTACCCTCTTCTATAGATATATAATCTACAGGATTGATAGCTCCTAAAAGAGTTACAGGAGGTTTGTTTTCAAATCTTAAACCTGAAACATCATAACCACCCTCTCTTTTTAATACTTTTTTGATACCTCTGATAAACATGTGCTGAACCTCTCTAATAACAGTACTCATTATAATATCATAAATAGTAAGTATCTGCTGATTATTTCCTAATGAGCCTGCAACCTGAATACCAGATAATGAAGGATTCCAGCGATGTGCCGAAATAATATTATCATTTGTAATTTTTTGTAGTTCTAAAAAAGAACCATCATTTGTGTCAGAAATTATCTGAACATTTGTAGCATCTCCATCTCCGTTTTTAGCAATAAAAAGTATCTTTGCATTATCCCCCTCTCCTGTTAATTTTGATACAGCGTCATCAATAAAGTCTTGAGCTTCATCCTCAGCCATATCTGCTGATAATTCAATAATAGCTGAAGGCATAAACCCATTTTTGAAGCGAGTTAAATTATGCTTCCCTATCTGATTTGCTATTTTTATATGGTCAATTGCGGCTAAATAATCTGGCATACCATAATAAGTGTGTGTACTTTCGTAATCGTAAAAGTGAATCATAGTTCTATATACAGAACCTTCCTTTATCATATCTGGATAAATAGGTACTTTCTTCTTCTTCTCAGGACTTCTATTTACATTTTCCCAATCAGGGTGCATAATAATATGAGCACCATCCTTATGAACTCTACACATAGAAGCGTCTTGATGGAAGTAATTTTGATAACCAAGACCTATAACAACCTCTAAATATCCATTACCTAATTTCCAAAAGTCAGAAAGAACCTTGAATGATACTTCATCCATAGTTTCTCCTAAAGAATTTATATCAGACAACAAATCCTCTAGCTTAGGGTTATTGGTTTTTAAACCATCTCCTAAAGTAAAGGTAGTTTTAGTTCTTAAGATAGATCTATGAGTTGAACTAGACTTAGATAATTCCTCTAATTCCTGGGGAAATAGATTGTTCTCTCCAAAGGGAATCCACTCATCTCTAATATTATCTATATCCTTCCTTTCTTTAGGAGGGTCTATAGATGTATCTTTGGAAAATCCATAAGCTAATACAGAAGGTTTCTTACTCCCCGCCTTCGTTTGTGAATTTTTCTTTTGTTTCTTCTTTTGGTTCATCTACTTTATTTTTAACTGATTTCTTTTTATTTTTAATTTTCCCTCCCTTCTTAATAACATAAGGTTTACCCATATCATAAAGTAATTTTAAAAAGCTTTCACTCATATTAAGTTCTGGAGAAACAGTAACAGTCATTTTGCTTGTAGCTCTCATATATTCCACTGAATCAGAACCATTTTCCTCAAACCAAGTATCATCTAATTTGTATTTAGTCATAGTTTCTTTTTTGCAAAGTTAGTAAAAAAAGGGGGAATAACCCCCCTTTTATAAAATATTTGTTATATTAAGATATAACAGTAGCAGCAGTAGCAGTAGCTCCTGCGGTCATAGTAACACCAGTAGCACCTACGATAATCTCTAATGGATATTCTCCTTGAACTCCCATTAACTTAACAGCTGTTCCGTTAGGGTCTTGTAGTCCAACTCCTGTACTCATATCTCCAGAAGCAAATTCTAAATAAGCATCATCTGTAAATATAGTATCAAATCCTAATACGAAAAAGTAAGTTTCAGGAGTCGCAGCACAATCATCAGCATAAGACTCAACAATTGCGTGGATTCCACAACTGTCAGTAAGCTCTTTTAGTCTGTTTCTTACTTCTTGAGTAATTTTAGGAATATAAAATTCTAATTCTACATTTACTAAAGTAGAACCGTTTTCTCTTGTAGCGTTTGCATTAAATCCAGCAGTATTTCTATCAAACTGGAATGGATAAGCTTCTAATGTAGGGAAAGCATTTATCGCTCCGTTAGTTCCAGTGAAAGTTACAGCTGCTGCTCCTCCTGTAATATCTCCCGACTCAACTAACCAGATGTTCTTAATACCTCCTCTACGGTTTTTATCACAACATAATACTTCATGTCCTTGTGTAATTGCCATTTTTTTTTGTTTTTAAAGTTTATAAAAAACTCTCAGAGGTTTTATCCCCTGAAAGTTATTGTTAATTGTTATGCAGTAATTGTAGCACATAGAGAATTGTCTTTCAAAGCACATCCGAACGAGTAACTCATTCTGAATCTGTTTTCTTTACAATCTTTATTGTACCACATCTCTACATCTTGTAAATCGTGATCTGTTCCGATTGCTATAGCGTCTTTAGCTAATATCATTGCACAAGCAGTGTTACCTACAGCAGTAGGAGCATTAGAAGATAATGTAGCACCGTAAGTAGCAATATTAACATCCCAGTCATATTTTACTACCATTGGAATACCATTGTATCTTAAGTCAGATATACCATCTTTTAAATCAGCATAAGCAGCAACATGAGTACCAGCAGCTTGTAATTCTGATTTGTATTGGTCAGCAAAAGCTCTTGAAACAAAAATAGCTTGTTCAGAACCAGCTAATTCATTTGTTCTAGCATCCATTAAGTTTGCTAAATCAGTTAAAGCTACACCTGTATAAGCAACTTGTTGTCCTGCAGGAATAGCGTTACAAGCTTCCCAGATACCGTTAGATAAATCTTGAGTACCAGTACCTGAAGTTTTTTGCCCCCACCAAAGAATAGTAGAGAAATCTCTCTCAATACCACCCATTAATAAGTCAGAAACGATTTGCATAAGAATTGTTCCAGAAAGGTCATTTCTAGCAATTCCTTGCTTCATTAAAGAAGATTTAATGTGATTAAATAAAGAGAAAGCAGATTGAGCATGCTCAACTTCTAATCTATCTAAAGTTAAAGTAACATTAGAGTTTGTAGATTCTGTACCATCTTCAGCAAAACAAGCTAAAGACTGAGCTTTAGTTATGTCTTTTAATGCAGAATATTTGTCTAGTAATATTGAAGAACCAGAGATGTCAGTTATCACATCAAAGTGTGATAAGTCGTTGTTTGAGATGAATAGAGGTGCTAAGAAGTATTTCATTGCATCCTCTTGACTCCATGTCAAACCTGTTTGGATAATTTCAGCCATTTTGTTTTAGTTTTTAATTTTTAAAGTAAATTTTGTTATCCCCAGATATGTTATTTGCTAAAGCAGACCATATATCAACCACCTTATTATCTGGTGTTGGACTTGGGTCTTTTTCAGGAATTACATCAGTTGGAGTTCCTTCTTTTTTAGCTTCCTTAATTCTTAGAGATTCTATCTCCTCAGTTAAAGTAGCAATGTATCCATCTTTTTCAGCAAGTGTACCGTTAAGTTCAACGATAGAACCATTAGAAGCTTCAATGCTTTCTTCTAGTTCCTTCATTTTATTAACAACTTCCTCGTTGTCTAAGATTTTTACTTCTTTTACTTCTGCCGTTTTATTAAATAGGTCAGAAATAAATCCTTTTAAATCATCAAATTGTTTTTCCATTTGAGTTTCTTTGTTTTTATTGAATAAATTATCCACAAGACTCGCATTCTTGTAGTTGTATTTGCTAATATCAAACTTAGCAGCCATTTCTAGTGGAGCATCAATGTAATTAATGAATCCAGCAGCGAGAGCTTCTTCTGCAGTAAACCAAGTTTCGGAATCCATCCAAGATTTCAACTGTTCCTCAGTTTGTTCTGTCTTTTTCATATAAATAGAAAGTAACCTACCACTCATTTTATCCATGAGGTCAGCTGCTTTTCGTAAATCATCCGATTCTCCTACCTCTCCACCCCATACATTGTGTATCATATAAAGTGAGTTTTCAGACATTGTTACTTCATCAGCAGCTAAAGCAATAACAGATGCCATAGATGCAGCTAATCCTTCTATCCTAGCAGTTACCTTTTGAGGCATTCTGTTTACAGCGTCATAAATAGCTAAGCCATCAATAACACTCCCTCCAGGAGAATTAATTCGTAATAATACAGATGAATCCTTGGAAATGCCTTTTATTTCTTCAATAAAGGACTTAGCATCTACACCATAAATTCCGATTTCATCAAAAATCATTATTTCTACCGTGTTGTGAGCTGTGTTTTTTATGTTATACCAATTCATACTACAATATAATGAAATGCCTTGATAAAAGTTTGGAACTTTTTGGAATAAACTTCAAAAACGATCAATATTCTTTTATATTTGTATTATTATATACTTGTATTATTATACTATATATATAGGTATTTAGAATATTAAGTACCCCTATTTAGAATATTAAGTACCCCCTTTAGAAAATTAAGTACCTAAAATAAAACTCATTTTGTTTGGCAGTCTTAAATATTAGCTGTTATTTTGTAGTATATAAATCAAATAAATAAAATAGATATGGAATTTAAAACAAAATTATCGGGAATAGATGTAGATGTACATCTTCCTAAAGAGAAAGAACTTTGTAACACCTCATCTGTAGTTAATATTGTCTGGCAATATTCAGTTGATGTTAGAGAGTGGGGAATAAAGGATATTTCCTTCTATGCCACTAAGATAACTGGAGAAGTAGAAGTGGAGGGGTTATGGGATGGTAATGATTCTGAAGTAATAACCCTTGATGAAAGTTGGGATATTGATAACTATACTGATGATATTAAGTCAGGTCATAGTGTTTGTCCTCAACACTGTGAAATTGATTTTAAAACTAAAACTATAACAATAAACTTTTAATTATGAATTATATTGATGAAGGTAATCCAAGTGATTGGAACGGAACAAATCCACTTTGTAAAGAGTGTGGAGAAAAAGAGATAGAAATGAATGATGAATATTGTGAGGATTGTTTCCCTTGTTTTGAATGTGGGGAGAGAACAGATTGTGATTGTATTGAAGAGATGGACTCTGTAAGTTATTGTTGTGGAGCTAATATAGATAAAGATAGAGGTCATTGTTATCAATGTAAAGACAATTCTGAAACTAGCTTAGATTCATATTGTGAAGAGTATAAAGTAGAAGTAGTTAATGATAAATTAAAAAAAGTAAAATGAAAACAGTAAACAGTATAAGTGGAGGTAAAACTTCTGCATACATAGCATCTAATTATCCAGCGGATTATAATGTATTTGCTTTAGTTAGAACATCAGATAAAAACTGTATGTTCCCTGATAAAAAAATAAGGCAAGTTGTTAGTGATAAATTAGGGGGTGTTGAATTTATAGGAACTCTTGAGATGGATACTATTATATATACTATACTTGATTTAGAGCAATACATTGGTAGAGAAATTAATTGGGTAACAGGATTAACTTTTGAAGGTCTTATTGATCATCCTTCAAATAATATGTTACCAAGCCCATTAAGAAGATATTGCACAGCAGATTTGAAAATGAAACCTATGTTTGAATGGTGGTTAAAAACTATTAAAACTCCTGCATTATTTAGAATTGGGTTTAGAGCTAATGAACAAAGGAGAGCAAAGAATGTTATTGAGAAATATAATGAAAATGGATTTTTAGAAATGAAACACATAATAGGTAAACATAAAAATGGAAATAATAAATGGAAAACTACTGAATGGCAAAGACAAGAACACCCATTAATATCAATAGATAATCCTATATATAAAGATGATGTAGAAAAATATTGGAAGGGTAAACCAGTAAGGTTTGCTGAAATAAATAATTGTGTTGGATGTTTTCATAGAAGTGTTCCTTTATTAAAAAAAATGTGGGAAACACATGGTAATAAGATGCAATTCTTTTCAGACTTAGAGAAGGATAGAAAGTATCCTGGAGATACATTAAAGGCAAGTGATGATATAACTTATCAGAAAATTAAAGAATGGAAATTACAAACAGAATTATCTTTTGATGATTTTGATGATTGTGATTCAGGATATTGTGGACTATAAATAATAATTTAAACTAAAAAAAGATGAGTAAAAAGATTAAAAAAACAACCTACATTAAAGAGTTGTGGAAGAAAACAGAAGGAGATGAAAGAATGATTATGTTTATCTTATATATGGATGTTTCAGAATATGAAAATGAAGAAGCTAAAGATATAATGAGATTAACAGGAGATACTCAATGGGATCAGAAATCATTTAAGAAAGCTGCCACAATGATTATTAATAGAATGAAGAAAAGACCTAAATAATTTGGCAGTCTTAGTTATTAGTCGTTATATTGTAGTATAAACAAAATTAATTAAAATGGGAAAAATGAAAGAAGTGTTCGCTCAACACCAACAAGAGCAAGAGTTTTATGAAACTTATTACAAAGAGTTATATTATGTAGCTCAATTAATGGGAGATGAAACAAAAGAATTAAAACAATTTTTAACTAAACAAAAAAAAGAAAATGGAAAAAGAAACGAAAAAAGAAACTCTTAGAAGGTTATTCATAGAGTGTAGTTTAACGCAAGAGGACGCTTTTGAACATAAGTTCTATAAGATTATAACAAGGTCTGGAATTGATAAGATCCAAGCTGCCAAGAATATTGAAATTAAATATGAGTTAGTCCATAATTCAGTAGATAATAAATGTATTATCATTAAAGCCGTATCAAGAATGGGAGAACAAACGATAGAAACTTTTGGAGAGTCAAGCCCAGGTAATACTAATAACTCTTATCCTGTAGCTATGGCTGAGAAGAGAGCTATGAGTAGAGCTGTATTGAAATTAGCTGGTTTTTATCAACACGGAGTGTTCTCTGAAGATGAGTCAGATGACTTCAAGAGATAGAGATTGGATTGATGATTTACTAGATGATGACCCTATCAATAGTTGGCAAATTGGAATTATTGAGGGGTTATTCATCACAAGTTCAGCATCATACCTATACAGGAATATAATAATAGAAGAATTAACTAATGAAGAAGCCAGTGAAATCATATTTAAACTCAAAGAAAACGACAATCCAAGAGATTCAAAAGACCAGTTTTACAAAATCTTTGGAAAGCGACCATAGTTACAAGAATGTAATATTACAAATAAAAAAAGAAATGAGGAAGAATTTAAAAACTTCCAGAAAATTTATACCGATTGAAGATTATATTTTGTACTTTAGCCGAATACCTATTGAATTATGGAACACAAGACCAATATTCTATTATGATAAAGGTAAATGGGATGCTTTAGGATTCTTAGAGGAGAGAACTCATAACAGTAACTTAAGAAGTAAATATCTCCAGATGTGTTTCAAGGAAATCGGATATAATATAACATCTATAATGGATGGGGAGTTAGAGGAGTTTAATTTCCCCACTATGAAAGAAAATATACTAGCTGGACTTCATAAGTTACAAAAACAAATAACCCATAGAAAAATGGAAGATATATACAATAACTCAAAAATATTATGTGATGATAAAGATTTTAGATAGAAAAATGGAGGATGACTTTCAATTTGTATTAGATACAGTTGCTAAAGAGTCAAAAGAAGATCCTAATGACATTAGGAGTTTCAAAAGGGATGAAAATTTAGTTACAGCTAGGAAAGTACTACATTGTCTTTTAAGGCGTCGTGGATACAAACTTAAAGATATAGCTTCTATAACTAAAAACACACACGCTGTAGTGAGTGTTAATACAAATGCTTTTATAGATTTATACACTTATGATAAAAATTTTAATAAATTATATGATGTCTGTTTATCAAAATACAATTTAATGGTAACATGTGATGAAAATAGTATATTATTAGATGAGTCAATTAGGATACAAAATGAATTAGAACAGTTCAACGCTAGACTAAAAAGTCTAAAACAAAAATTAATTAATAACCAAAACAAATTAGAATGTCAGAAAAAAAGTATGTAAACGGACTTCTTATCAAAGAAAAAGAATTTGATAATGGAGGAAAACAAATGAAGGTCAGTGTGAAGGTGTCTGATTTTATTGCCAACCTTAAAGAGGTAGCTGGTAATGATGAATGGGTAAACCTAATAATTAATAGAAGGAAAGAACCTTCTGATACAGGTATCACTCATTACACTTATGTAGACACCTGGAAACCTGAAGCAGGAAAGAAACAATCTACAGCTACAAAACCACTAGCAGGATCTGATTTACCTTTCTAAAAAGGAATGTTATTGAGAAGGGGGTATTAATTTATCCCCTTTTTTTTGGCAGTTACAATTATTAATCGTTATGTTGTATATAAATCAAATAATATGAATAGAAATTTTAAAGGTGTTTGGATTCCTAAATCCATTTGGACAAATAAAAAACTTACTATAATGGAAAAGTTATTCCTTATAGAGATTGACTCTTTAGATAATGATGATGGTTGTTTTGCTTCCAACTCTTATTTTGCCTCGTTCTTTAGTATATCATCCAGTAGATGTTCTCAAATCATTAAAACACTTGAGATCAAAGGAATGGTAGAGGTAGAGTTAGAAAAGAAACAAAAGCAAACTGTTAGAAGGTTTGTAAGGGTTGTTAATAGAATTACTCCATTAGCTAATGAGGTTGAAATTACAATCAATCCTAATAAAGATTTAGAAGAGAAAGATAGGTTGTTTACCTTCTGGTGGGGATTATACAATAAAAAGGTGGGAAGAGGAGCTTGTAAGAGTAAGTTCTTAAAATTAGAATTAGATGTTTGTCAAAAATGTCTTGATGTTGTATCCTCTTATATAATAAGTACTCCTGATGTGAAATATAGGAAGAATCCAATCACTTGGCTTAATCAAGGATGTTGGGATGATGAAGTTGTAGATGCTAATAAAAGAGGATTTACTGGGGGTAAATATGAAAATATGATATTCTAATGAATTTTTCAGACTATAATATAATCATAAAGAGAAACTCAGGTCAAGTTAAAACTACTTGTCCTAAATGTTCTCCAGGGAGAAAAAAGAAAACAGAACCTTGTTTATCAGTTAATATTGATGAAGGTATCTGGAATTGTCATAATTGTAATTGGAAGGGAGGTATTAAAAAAAGAAATGAATACATGAAGATATATAAAAAGCCAAAGTTCAAAACATTAAGTAAATTATCAGAAGGAGTTGTTTCTTGGTTTAATGAAAGGGGAATATCTGAAAATACATTAATATCTAATAAGATTTCAGAGGGTATTGAATGGATGCCTCAAATACAGAAGAATACAAATACAATTCACTTTAATTACTATTGTAATGGAGAATTAATCAATATCAAATATAGAGATGGCAAGAAAAACTTTAAGTTAGTTAAAGATGCTGAGAAAATATTTTATGGATTAGATGATATAGTAGGAGAGGAATCAGTTATTATAGTTGAAGGGGAGATGGATAAATTAGCTATGTATGAAGCGGGATTTAAGAATTGCGTTTCAGTTCCTAATGGTGCTAGTAATTTAAAAATGGAATACCTAAAAGATTTCCCTGATAATCTTAGTAGAGTTTATATTGCCGTAGATAATGATGAACCTGGAGAAAAGTTAGCAGATGAGATTTCCAGAAGAATAGGTAGAGATATTTGTTGTAAGGTAGAATATCCTGAAGATTGTAAAGATATGAATGATGTTTTAGTAAAGCATGGTAAATCTTTTATATCAGGCCTTTTATCTCACGCAAAAATGTATCCTCTTGAAGGAGTACTTAGTGTTTCCTCTTTTGAAAATGATATAGATAACTTATATGAAACAGGACTACAAAAAGGTGCTACTGTAGGTCATCCTAGTTTTGATAATTTATTTAGCTTTACTACCTCACAACTAACTGTAGTTACTGGAATACCTACTCATGGTAAATCTAACTTCCTAGAACATATTTGTATGAAATTAGCATCTAGTCATGAGTGGAAGTTTGGGGTGTTTAGTCCTGAACATTTCCCATTACAACTACACTTCTCTGTATTGGCGGAGAAATTCATTGGAAAGAGTTTCAGGAAAGATACTAAATTTGAAAGGATGAGTAGAACCGAATTAGGTCAAGCTAAGGGTTTTATTGAAGATAAGTTTCATTGGATTAGACCTGATGGAGAATCATTCACTATTGACGCTATTTTAGAGGCTGCTAAAGGATTAATCAAAAGGCATGGGATCAACGCATTAATAATAGACCCTTATAATAAAATTCATGCCGATTTAAAAGGGGAAAGTGAAACGAGTTATATAAATAAATTTCTTACTAAATTAACTATCTTTAAACAGAAATATGATATACATATATTTTTAGTAGCTCATCCTAGGAAGATGAATAAAAAAGATGATGGATTATATGAAGTTCCTACTCTGTATGATGTTGCTGGTTCTGCTAACTTTTATAATCAGGTAGATAATGGAATGACAGTTTATAGAGATTTCAAGAATAGTATCACATCTGTTTATGTTCAAAAGGTAAAGTTTAGACATATAGGGGAGGTAGGAGAATCTCAGTTTAAATATAACTTACAAAATGGTAGGTATTCAGAACTAGGAGAAAAATTAGACAACTCTTGTTACTTAGGGTTTAACGAACAACAAACAATGTTATAATATGAAATTAATACACATTACACTAAGAGATATACCTGAAGAGAATAACTATGTTATCTTATCTAAATTAACAAACCCAAAACCTGATTCCGCTACCGATATAATGGAGTGTGCCGTATATAAAAAGTATCTTTGGGGTTATTTATATATAAGAGTAAGTTCTGTATTTTACGGTAGTGATTGCTGGTTTAAGGCTATAGATTTATACCATGAGAAAAATAACTCTTAAATAATTTGGTAGTTATGTCATAATAGCTTATCTTTGTAAAGTCAAAGGACAAGAGGGGGGTATAATAAAAATAAATTAATTTAATACTAAAAAGATTATCTATAGTTTGTTGTCTTATTTTCTGAGCCCCCCGATTTGTTAAACTAAAAATAATAATATGATATTAGCAATTACATTTGGAGTTGGATTTATGTTAGGAATGTATGTTTCAACACAACTAGAAAATAAACTAAAACAAAAAAAAGATGATTAGTTATATAGGAGGGAAGAGCCGAATGGCTAAATGGATTGGCTCATATATCCCAAGTGATATAGAAACTTATGTAGAGGTGTTTGGGGGAGCTTTCTGGGTATATATCAAAGGAGATATACATGAGAG
>TARA_R110000765_G_scaffold127048_2_pt1 | contig 15820 bp, 12 predicted proteins | sample TARA_R110000765 | Tara Oceans TARA_R110000765 (sample SAMEA4398168) | marine metagenome | biome: Polar Biome; feature: [MES] marine water layer (ENVO:01000295) within the mesopelagic zone...; material: water (ENVO:00002006), including particulate matter (ENVO:01000060) such... | reverse complement strand
AATGTATTACCGAGATTATGAGCGTTAGGGTTTCCTAAATATAAGGCTAATGAGTTTTTGCCATGTTTTGCTTGAATGGTTTTAAATTTTTCTGCTATTTCTGTGTAAGCTTCTTCCCACGAAATATCTTCCCAACCGGTTTTAGTTCGTCTAATCGGTGTTTTTAAACGGTCTTTATCTTCGTAAAAATCTTGCAAGGCTGTAGCTTTGGGGCAATTATAACCTTTACTGAATGGGTCATCTTTATCGCCTTTGATAGAAATTATATTTTTATCTTGATACTTAATTTCCAAACCGCACATGGCTTCACAGATATTACAATTGCGGTAATGGGTTTTAATTTCGCTCATAAATATCACCTAAGTTAACAATAACTACATTTTTGAGTACATTGAGAATTAATAACCCAAGCATGTAATATTGATAGTTTACTTGTTATCACGTTAAAGAAGTTTGTTGGAAGTATTTCTGAAGTTAATGCTGTGGCTTAATTTTAGTCATAACGGCTACAGCATTAACTTTTAAACAGATTAAAGCTTAACGATTAGCTTACCTTTGTTCTTACCTGTAAAGAACAAGTTCAAACCTGTTATTGCTGATTCAAGGCCTTGTAAAACGTGTGCACGATGCTTGATTTTACCTTGCATAACATAAGGGGTAAGTTTTTCTAATAACGCCGGAATTTCACCAAAGTGATCAGGCATAGTAAAACCTTGTATAGTCAGACGTTTTTTGATGATATTAATCCAACTTGGAGCCAAATCAGGTATTTCTTTCGAGTAGTCTGCGATCATGCCACAAACAGCAATGCGACCATGCGCATTCATTCTTTGGTATACATGATGTTGAATGGGTCCGCCGGTGTTTTCAAAGTAAACGTCAATACCGCGAGGGGTTAATTCGGCTAATTGTTCGGCTAAATTATCAGTTTTGTAATTTACCGCACCATCAAAACCTAACTCGTTAATTATCCAATCAGCTTTTTCATCACTACCTACAATACCAATAACCGTAAGACCATCAGCTTTCGCCAATTGGCCTACAATTGAGCCAACAGAGCCTGCGGCACCTGAAACCACCAAGGTTTCACCACTTTTAGGTTTACCTATGCTGTATAAACCTTGAGTAGCCGTTAAACCCGGTAATGCGAACACTGAAAGAATGGCTTCATCTGGTAGTGGCGCGGCAACTTTATTTAGACCTGCACCATCAGATAAATAGTACTGTGTCCATCCCATTAAACCCATCACTCTATCGCCAACTTGAAAGCCTTCATGATTACTTTCTACCACTTCGCCGATACCAGAACTGCGCATAACATCGCCAAGAGCAACAGGCGGAATATAGCTCTCGGTATCCGGACTCATCCAACCAAACATGGCGGGATCTAGCGACATATGGTTTTGTTTAACTAAAAATTGACCTTTGCCGATACTGGGTAATTCTTTTTCTACTACTTCAAATAGCTCTGGGCCAATTGGGCCGCCTGTTGGACGGGCTATTAAATTAATTGCAGTATAAGTAGTCATTATTATTCTCATTATAGTTTTAAAGCGATATTAATGGGCTTGTTAACCAAGCCCATTAAATTAGTAAGTAAATGGTTAAATACTTATTGTCGTAATTCTTTTCTTAATACTTTACCGACATTAGTTTTGGGTAGTTCATTCATAAATTCAACAAACTTAGGACGCTTATAGTTGGTAAGCATGGTGTGACAATGATCGAATATATCTTGTTCAGTTAAGTTAGGATCTTTTTTAACAATAAACGCTTTAACTGCTTCACCGGTTGTATCATTTTTAACACCAATAGCGGCGGCTTCTAATACACCTTCATGCATCACAAGCACTTCTTCTATTTCATTAGGAAAAACGTTAAAGCCCGATACTATGATCATGTCTTTTTTACGATCGACAATCGTAAAGAAACCATTTTCATCCATGGTGGCAATATCACCAGTTGCTAACCATCCGTCTTTTAATACTTCATCAGTTGCTTCTTGACGATTGTAATAACCTTTCATAACTTGTGGACCTTTAACCCACATTTCACCAGGTTGTCCTAAAGCAACTTCCTCACCGTCGTCACCAATTAAACGAATGTCGGTTGAAGAGGCAGGAATACCAATAGTGCCATTGTAACTTTCTTGATTATAAGGGCTCATGGTAACTAATGGAGCACACTCAGTTAAGCCATAGCCTTCTAACAATCGTGTTCCAGTCACTTTTTCCCATAACTCAGCAACAGGACGTTGTACTGACATACCGCCAGCAAAACCAAGTTTTAATGGACTAAAGTCAAGTTTGTCAAAGCCAGGAGTATTTAATAAACCATTAAATAATGTATTAACACCGGTAATGGCCGTAAAAGGATATTTAGATAATTCTTTAACAAAACCAGGCATATCTCGTGGATTAGTAATTAACAAATTAGTACCACCAAATGGAATAAAACACAGGCAGTTCGATGTTAATGCAAAGATATGATAAAGCGGTAAAGCAGTAACCATCATTTCTTTACCTACTTCATAAATATTTTTAGTGGCGGCGTTAGATTGCTCAAGGTTGGCAACCATATTACGATGGGTCAACATTGCGCCTTTAGAGGGGCCAGTAGTACCACCGGTATATTGTAAAAAGGCGAGATCAGTGCCTACAACTTCAACGGGATTAAAATTAAGCGCGGCACCCTTTGCAAGAGCGTCATTGAAAGTTATTGAACGTTTAAAGTGATATGCAGGTACTTGTTTTTTAACGTACTTTAAAGCGAAATTAACTAAGGTGCCCTTGATTTTACTGAGACGATCGCCAACCCCAGTGGTGATAATATGCTCTACGTCAGTTTTTTCAATAACATTTTCAAGTACGTGTGCAAAGTTTTCAAGAATAAGAATGCCTTTGGTACCTGAATTTTTTAATTGATGCTGTAATTCACGCGCAGTATATAGAGGATTAACATTAACGACCGTTAACCCTGCGATAAGCGCACCAAATAAAGCAACTGGATACTGTAAAAGATTGGGGATCATGATGGCAAATTTATCACCTTTTACCAATCCTAGATCTTGTTGTAAATAAGCAGCAAAATCATTCGCTTGTTGCCCTAGCTCTTGATAAGTAATGCTTGAACCCATGTTGATAAAGGCAGTGTTATCTTTATAAAGCTTGGTATATTTTAAAAATAATTCTGCCAAAGATTTATATTTGTCTGGGTTAATTTCGAACTCAACACCAGGCGGGTAACTTTTTTCTAGCCAAATTTTTTCCATTTGTTAATCTCCCCAATCAATTATTTAAAGCATAGCTTTTCATGTTTTATTTCTTATTCTATAGCTAAATAGGTTTTCTATAATACTTCAAATAAACCCGCAGCACCTTGACCACCACCAATGCACATACTGATCACAACATATTTAACACCACGGCGTTTACCTTCAATAAGTGCATGCATTACCATTCTTGTGCCGCTCATACCATATGGATGACCAATTGAAATAGCACCACCATTTACGTTTAATCTATCTTCTGGAATACCTAACTTATCTGCACAATAGATCACTTGCACAGCAAATGCTTCGTTAATTTCCCATAAACCAATATCATCTATCGTTAAATTATTACGCGCTAGCAATTTGGGTATAGCATAAATTGGGCCTATGCCCATTTCATCCGGTTCACACCCTGCCACCGCCATGCCTCGATAGACACCTAAAGGCTTAAGACCACGTTGCTCAGCTAACTCACGTTCCATTAGCACAACAGCCGCTGCACCGTCGGATAACTGTGAAGCATTACCCCCTGTAATAGTACCGTTTTCTTTAACTGCTTTTAATGATGATAAACCTTCAATATTGGTGGTTGGACGGTTACCTTCATCTTTGGTTAAGGTGACTTCTTGTTTACTAATATCACCTGTTGCTTTATCCATAACCAATTGCGTGGCTGTAACAGGCACAATTTCATCATCAAACTTATTAGCGGCTTGCGCACTTGCTGTACGTTGCTGAGATTTAAGTGCGTAAGCGTCTTGTACTGCTCTTGAAATATCATAACGTTTAGCAACGACTTCAGCAGTATCTAGCATAGGCATATATATTGCTGGTCGGTAAGCTTTTACACTAGGGTCGACCAATCGATGCATATTCATTTTATCATTTTGCACTAAACTGATTGAGTCACACCCACCCGCAACCATAACCTTAGCGCCATCACATACAATATGATTAGCCGCAACAGCAATTGACATTAAACCTGAAGAACATTGACGATCTATTGTCATTCCTGCAACTGACACCGGTAATTCTGCAGCCATGGCAACTTGACGGCCAAAATTCATGCCTTGATTACCTTGGGTTAAAGCGGCGCCAAAAATACAATCTTCAATTTCACTGACATCAACTCCCGCACGATTTACTGCTGCTTTTACGGCAACAGCTGCCAATGTTGGAGCTGATAAATCATTAAATGCACCTCGATATGCTTTACCAATCGGTGTGCGTGCAACGGATACTATTACGGCTTCTCTCATGATGTATTTCCTTTTAACTAACTTAATATATTATAATTAACAAAGACATATAAAAACAATTTTGTAACGCGTAACTATTTATTGTGTGATTTCATGAAAGCCATTGCTTTCAAAACAAACTTTTCACCCTGTTTAGCACCAGATTCTAAAGGTACCTGTGTGCTGCTATCTGATATTACTGGCCATTGCTCTCGCACAGTTTCAGGTGATTGTTTGTCGAGCGAAAGAAAACAGCCATCGGTTTCAACAACACTAGCACTTGAGTAACCGCCAGCGCCAGCACATAAAATAAATCGATTAGGTGCTTCATCATCACAAAGTGTTAAAAGGCCTGCGGTAACCGCTTCGGGTGCAAATGCTTGTACAATTTCTGGTGGCATTAAATCTTCTGTCATACGTGTACCTGCTGTTGGTGCAAGTGCGTTGACTCTAATATTATTTTTTGCCCCTTCAAGGACTAAGGTATTCATCAAACCTAATACAGCCATTTTAGCGGCACCGTAATTTGACTGACCAAAGTTACCGTACATGCCACTTGATGACGTTGTCATAACAATACGGCCATAATTTTGTGCACGCATGATTTCCCAAACAGCTTTTGTACAATTAACGGTGCCCATAACATGAACATCCATAACCAATTTAAAATCATCTAATGTCATTTTAGAAAACGATTTATCACGAAGAATACCGGCATTGTTGATAAGAATATCTACACGGCCCCACTTTTCCATCGCTTGATTCACCATGTCTTGCACTTCATCAAAGTTTGCTACGTTAGCGCCATGACTTATCGCTTCACCGCCATTTTCTTCAATTAAACGAACAACTTCTTGAGAGGCTGCTGACGATGCGCCACTACCATCGCGCGCTCCACCTAGATCATTAACCACAACCTTGGCACCACGGGCGGCCAGCGCTAATGCATGTGAACGACCTAACCCATTACCTGCACCAGTCACTATGGCGACTTTACCTTCAAAGCTAATTGACATAATACTTCCTGATATTTTATTTAATTAAAATGATATAGATGATTTATCGTTTTACTTCACCATTTGAACAGTGATCCACTCAGCGATTAACGCCGGTGTGTCACAGCCTTCAATTTCAATGGTTACTTGTGTACACAAACGAAATTGCCCCGGTTTTTTCTCTTCAATATGTAAAGTTTTAGCATGTGCTCTTACCCGACTATTTACTTTTACGGGTTGAAGAAACCTGACTTTATCGAAGCCTGCGTTTAAGCCCATATAACAACCGTCGATAATAACACTGAAACTGTCTGCAAAATGTGAAAGCATAGATAAGGATAAAAAGCCGTGCGCTATGGTTGAACCAAATGGGGTATCTTTTGCTTTTTCTTCATCAACATGAATAAATTGATGATCGATCGTACAATCAGCAAACTGATTAATTTGTGTTTGCGTTATGTTATGCCAAGGTGTTGGCTTAGCTTCAAAATCAATGTAATTGGCTATTTCATCTTTATTTATTATTGTTTTTGTCATAGTTAAACTCCATCTAACTGCTTGTTATGTAATGTTTTTATGTAAATTACCTCTACAACTTAACGCTATACGTTGTGCGAATAAATACTCTGCTGCTATGCCGCACAACATAGCCGTTAAAACCAATCTGCTTTCATGTCATAGGTTGTACTATCGGTGTGACATAAAATAGTTGACCATAATGTAATTTCTGGCAGCTCAAAACGGTAAAAATACTGCAACGCTTGAAGTTTACCGTTATAAAAATTTTCATCGGTTTTATGTGGTTTATTTTTAAGCGCTTGACTAGCAACAATGCCCTGTTTTAACCATAACCAAGCGACAATAACGTGACCAAACAATTCAAGGTACTTAACTGAATTAGCTAAGGCCAAATCAATGTTTTTGCTCGACATAGCGCCCAAGACAGATTGTGTCGTTTGCTTTAATGTTTCAACAGCTTGGCTAAGCTGAAGCGAAAATTCATCGAGGTTTGTATGCTGTTTAGCTTCCTCAATAGTTTTCATAATTTCAGCTAATGTTGCAGAATATCCTGCCATGTCATGCATCGGTACTTTTCGGGTTAATAAATCTAACGACTGTATGCCTGTAGTACCTTCATGAATAGCATTTAAGCGATTGTCTCGATAAAACAACTCAACAGGATGTTCGTTAATATAACCATGACCGCCAAGTACCTGAATAGCTAAGTCATTTGCTTTTGTGCCATATTCAGATGGCCACGTTTTAATGATGGGGGTCAGAAAGTCTAATAACACATGGGCATGTTCGCGCGCTTCTTTGGTTGGCGCAGTTTTTTCGTCATCACTCAGTTGTGAGCCATAAAGCACTAATGAAAGTGCGCCTTCAGCGTAAGCTTTTTGAGCCAATAACATGCGGCGAACATCGGCGTGTTCAATAATATTAACCATGGCAGAAAGCGGATCTTTACAAGAAGGCAAACGCCCTTGTGGACGATTTTTTGCGTACTCAACCGCATATTGATAGCCTGCAACCGCTAATGTAGCGCCACTGGTACCCACCATAATACGTGCCTCATTCATCATATGAAACATGTACTTAAGTCCTTGGTTCTCTTCACCTACCAGATAACCAATAGCGCCATTTTTTTCACCAAAGCTTAACGCGGTTGACGTTTGAGCACGCCCACCCATTTTGTGAAATAAGCCAGCAAGTGCAACTTCATTTTCTTCACCAATCGTACCATCGTCGTTCACTAGGTATTTAGGCACTACAAACAAAGAAATACCTTTAACGCCTTTGGGTGCACCTTGAACACGTGCGAGTACCAAATGAACGATATTCTCACTTAAGTTATGATCACCCCCTGAGATATAAATTTTATTGCCACTAATGCGATAAGTACCATCTTCAGACATAACGGCTTTTGTAATTAAATCACCAAGGCCCGAGCCACTGCCTGGCTCTGTCATTGCCATAGTGCCCATGAACCGTCCTGAGCGCATGGGTTTAACCCACTTATCAATAAGTTCAGGACTACCGTGGGCTTGAAGAAGATTGGCATTCGCGTTAGTTAACATGTTATAGCCTAAGCCAACCCCACCCGCAGCAGTTAGAAAGGTACTTGCCGCACTGGCAATAATGGGAGGTAATTGCATACCGTTTGATTCATAATCTGCGGTTGCTGAAGAAATACCAGAGGCGATCACTGCTTCAATAGCCGGTTTTAGTTCAGGAATAAGGCTGACATTTTTGCCGTCAAAAGTAGGTTGATGCGTATCAAGCTTCTGCCTTATCGGTAGAAAATGTTTTTCTGCTATCGCTTTTGCGGTATGCATAACTTCATTAAATGTTTGGCGATCGTGATCTTGATAGCGATCTCTTTTTATCAATGCCTCACTGTCAAAAAGCTCGTAGAGCAAAAATTCAAGATCACGTTCATTCATTAAGGTTGCAGACATAAAGTTATATTCTCATTTTTACTTAGCTAAATTATAGCGTGCATTGTTTTGTCATTAATAAAGGGTATTACAGTCTATTATTGAGCGGAAACTCCGCCATCAATTGCGATACATTGACCTGTCATGTAAGTATTAGCTGGCGATAACATCATCAGCATCATAGCGACAATTTCTTTAGGCTCACCTAAACGATGCATAGGTGCGCCTCTACTCATTCTTTTTTGTTGCTCTTCATCCGCAAAATTAGTCACCATAGGCGTTAAGGTAAAAAATGGGCAAATGGCATTAATTCTAATATTATTACGACCATATTCTACAGCGCCAGATTTGGTTAACCCGATAACCGCATGTTTTGCCATAGAATAAGCACTGCCTCGTGCTGCTCCACTAAGACCAGCCATTGAACTAACATTAAGAATGGCACCTTCGCCTTGTTTTAACATTTGTTGAATTTGATAACGCATACCAAATTGCACACCTTTAACATTAATGGCAAATTGGCTGTCCATTATTGACTCGTCGATGTCGTGCAATGGCATAAACTCATGTGCTACTCCGGCGTTATTAACGCCGATATCGACACGTCCATAATTTTTAATGGCCGCATCTACCATGGCTTTACAATCTTCATTTTTTGATACATTGCAGGCAAGTGCTATAACTTCAGCTCCAGTGGATTTAATATCCTGAGCAACTTTTAATACCCCTGATTCATTAACATCACTGATCACAAGCTTCGCGCCACGCTTAGCTAGCTCTTCTGCGAGTAACTTGCCAAAACCTTGTGCTGCGCCTGTGATAACAGCGACTTTGTTAGTAAAATCTAATAGTGGGTCCATGCTTATTCCTTACCTTAAAATTATGCTCTAATACGTTATTATTGTTATAGACTCGAACTTAGCCTGATGACGCTTATGATTCTGCTGAGTTTGATGATTGCACGATAATACTTAGCGCCATTTGTGCAAGTGGCTCTACAAATGCCCCAACTTTATTGGCATGTTCATTGGATGCATTCCCCTCGGATGCTCTTTTTGCTACACCTTGAACTATCGCAGCCAACCTAAAAAAACTAAACGCTAAGTAAAAGCTCCAGTTTTCAATTTTATCAATACCCATACGTTTACAGTAGTCAGCGACATATTGTTCTTCTGTTGGTATCCCTAAACTTTCCCTATCAACGCCTTTTAAGCCATCAATAGTACCCATACCTTGTGGCATACGTAGTTGCATACACTGGTAAGCTAAATCAGAATAAGGATGACCTAAAGTAGATAGTTCCCAATCAAGTACGGCAATAACTTCGGGTTTATCTTTGGCAAACATCATGTTGTCTAAACGAAAATCGCCATGAACTAAACACACTTTTCCGTCGTCTTCGGGCAAGTGATTTTCAAGCCACAACATCAACTGATCCATGGCTTTTATTTCTTGTAACTCTGTTGAGCGATATTGCGAAGTCCAGCGACCAAATTGGCGTTCAAAATAATTGCCTGCTTTTCCGTAGTCTTGAAGCCCTACAGCATTAATATCAACACTGTGAAGCGCGACTAATGATTTATTCATGGCATCGTACATTTGGCTACGAACGGTATTACTGGTAATTTCTGCTAATGAAGCGCTCCAATAAACAATGCCGTCACAAAACTCCATCAAGTAAAACATTGACCCAATAATGCTGGTGTCTCGACACAGGTGATACACCTTGGCAACGGCAACGTCTGTCTCTTTTAATGCATCAAGAACTTCATATTCTCTATCAACCGCATGAGCAGACTTTAATAACTTCCCTGCCGGTTGGCTGCGCAGAACATAAGTTCCAGACTGCGCTGTTACTTTAAAAGTTGGATTTGATTGCCCACCACTAAACTTACTCAAGGTCATAGGACCCTTAAATCCTGTTACATGAGATTCAAGATATTGCGTAAGTTTTTCTACATCAAAAGTAACCGTCGCTGTCATACATATTCTCTTTATTTGTTGTCTTTAAGCCAGAGCTTTAATCTTTACCGGTTTTAACGTTAGGTAGATTTTTTAACTAAGTCTCGACCCAGTTGCATCATGTGTACTTGATCTGGCCCATCTGCTAAGCGCAAAGTTCTTTGACCAGCATAGGCATGTGCTAAGAAAGTATCTTGGCTGACACCAAGCGCGCCATGACATTGTATTGCGCGATCGATAACATCGAGTGACATATTGGGTGCAACAATCTTGATCATGGCAATAATATCTTTTGCAGCTTTATTACCTTCAAGATCCATTTTTTGCGCCGCTTTTAAAGTCATTAAACGTGCTTGTTCAATTTGGCAAGCAGAAATGGCAATGTCTTCACGCACCGATTGCTGTTTAATCATGGGGCGACCAAAGACAATACGTTCATTAACACGCTTACACATTAAATCTAAAGCACGCTGTGCAATACCGATAGAACGCATACAATGGTGGATACGTCCTGGTCCTAAGCGACCTTGGGCGATTTCAAATCCTTTACCTTCACCAACAATAATATTTTCTACTGGTACGCGAACATTTTCGAAAGTAATTTCTGCATGCCCTTCTGGAGAGTCGTTATAACCAAAGACTTGCATCGGTCGCACTATGGTTACACCAGGAGTTTTCATGGGTACTAATACTTGTGATTGTTGAATATATCGGTTGCTATTGCCTGGATCGGTTTTACCCATCACGATCATAATTTCACATTGTTTACGACACGCACCGCTGATATAAAACTTACGACCGTTAATAACATATTCGTCACCGTCGCGTTCTATACGCATTTCAATGTTAGTGGCATCACTTGAGGCTACTTCTGGCTCTGTCATGGCAAATGCGGAGCGAATTTTTCCTTCTAACAAAGGCTCTAACCATTGTTTCTTTTGCGTTTCGTTACCATATTTGGCTAATACTTCCATATTGCCAGTATCAGGTGCGGCGCAGTTAAATACTTCAGGTGCCCACATAATTTTGCCCATTAACTCTGCTAATGGGGCATATTCTAAATTGGTTAAGCCAGCACTATATTTACCGTAACTTACAGGCAAAAATAAGTTCCATAAACCTTGTTCTTTAGCCTTGGCCTTAAGTTCTTCCATTAATGGAGGCGTAGACCATGGATTTTCGGCGACTTGTTCATGCATTAGTGCTTCAACGGGATAAACATGCTCGTCCATAAACACAGTTACACGAGCAATTAATTCTTTTACTTTGTCGCTATATTCAAAATCCATGGGGGGATCCTTATATTTATTAATGACATTTATTATGTCAATTTATGTTAATGCTTTTAATTCTAGACAATTGATTTATATAAACTATATGCTGAAATTTAGCTCAACTTCATCAATGCATCTTTATTAAATGGCGATATTTCGTCTTCTTTATTACTTTGAATTTTGTTGACCCACTCAGGATCCACTAACAAAGCTCGGCCGATAGCAACTAGGTCAAATTCATCATTATTCAAACGCGTTAATAAACCTTCGATACCGGTAGGGTTTGATGTGCCTCCAAGATCAGCACTACCTTCACCAGTAAAGTCACTATCTAATCCAACACTGCCAACCGTGATAACAGGTTTATTGGTGAGTTTTTTTGTCCAACCAGCAAGGTTAAGATCCGAGCCTTCAAATTCAGGTAACCAAAAACGGCGGGTACTGGCATGAAAGACATCAACACCAGCATTACTTAATAGTGTTAAAAATGTTGCTAACTCTTCAGGTGTTTGGCAAAGCTTGGCGTTGTAGTCTTGCTGCTTCCATTGTGAAAATCTAAAAATTATTGGAAAGTCTTTACCGACAGCTTCGCGAATAGCTTCTACTATTTCAACAGCGAATTGCGCTCTGTTTTCCAATGAGCCACCATATTTATCGCTACGTTGATTTGTGCCTTCCCAAAAGAACTGATCCACTAAATAACCGTGGGCACCATGCACTTCAATAGCATCAAATCCGATAGCCTTAGCATCTGACGCCGCTTGCGCAAACGAGGCAACGACTTCGTCAATATCAGCTTGGCTCATAGCGACACCATTAGGTGATCCTGGTTTATACAAACCCGATGGACTATAAGCGGGTATAGTTTTATCTGGACCAATACCTTCTTTTCGAACTGAACCTACATGCCATAGCTGTGGTGCAATTTTGCCACCGGCTGCATGAACTTCATCAACCACAGTTTTCCAACCTGCTAGTGCTTCTTCGCCAAAAATGGCAGGAACACGTTCGTAACCATTAGCGGCTTTATGCGAGATAAATGTGCCTTCAGTGATGATTAAACCGACATTACCTTCTGCTCTTCGACGATAATATTTAGCTACATCTGCTGTAGGGATATAATTTGGTGAAAAGGTACGTGTCATAGGCGCCATAACGGTACGATTTTTTAATGTTAATCCACCTGTAGAGAATGACTGAAAAAGTTTTGCTGTTGCTGCGTTATTGTTACTCATAATTGTTCCTGAACTCTTATATATACTGATTTGCTATACCACGGGTACAACAATTAACCGATTAAATAGCCGCCATCAACATTAATGGCCGTACCTGTGGTGTAGCTCGAAGCATTAGACACCAAATACAAAACTGTGCCTGCCATTTCTTCAGGTTGAGCTACACGGTTCATCGGAACATGTTGTAGCAATTGATTAAGTATTTTAGGATTATTAACTAACGTTGAGGCAAATTTAGTATCTGTGCCACCAGGCAGTAATGCGTTAACCCGAATATTAAATTGCGCACATTCTTTAGCAAAGGTTTTAGTCATGGAGATAACAGCAGCTTTAGTTATCGAATAAATACCTTGATAATCGCCAGGTATAACACCATTGATAGATGCAACATTAACGATTGCGCCACCTGCATTTTTCTTCATTAATTTAGCGCCCAAAGTTGACATGAAAAAGTAACCGCGAATATTAACGTCGACTGTTTTTTGAAATGCGGATAAATCAGTATCAAGTACATGACCAAAATAGGGATTTGCTGCCGCATTGTTGACTAAAATATCTAACTTACCGTGCTCTGATGAGATTTGTTCAAAAATAGCTTCTATTTGATCTAGCTCGCCAATATGACATGCAATAGCTTGTGCACTGCCACCTTCGGCAATTATTTGCTCAACAATAGCTTGGCAACCTTCAACTTTACGACTAGATACAATAACGTGGGCGCCGTTTTGCGCGAGTAATTTTGCTATATGCTCGCCAATGCCTCTGCTTGCGCCAGTAACTAAAGCAACTTTGCCCGTTAAATCGAATAAATTGGTACTCATATCTATCTTCCTATTTATAAATTTCTTGTGATCTATGTTTATCTAAACGTTACCCAGTCTGCACCCGCTTGGGTTAAATGAGCATAATTATTTAAATAATCAAGAGTGAGTTTATTTTTTGAATAAAATAATTTAGTTACGCCTGTATTACGTAATTGTTGAATAACTGCGAGTGTATTTTCATCTGATAGGCCGAGAATGTGCTGAACAAGTACCGAGATAGTGCCACCTGATGTAAAGATACAAATATTTTTAGCTGGGTTAAGATTCTCAGCGTTTTTTTTAATAAAGAGTTCTTGGTGCACAACATCTTGTAGCGCAGCAATGCACCGCTTTTTAAATTGTGACCAGCTTTCAATGTAATCGCTATCATACTTACCGCTAACCCAACGTTTAAGCGCAAGTGAAAACTCTTTTTGGAATATTTTATTCGCATCAGGTTGTTGATTATATTTAGCGGCAATGGCAGCAAAATCTTTCCACTGGGCATCATATCGCGTTAGCATATCGACATGATTAAATTCATTAAATCCAGAATGTAAAACCGTAGAAGGATGATTACCTTGATAACCTTGTAAGAAATTTTTCAGTGTTTGCTCATGGCGCAGTAAGTCACCAGTAAAAACTTTATTAGGTGCTGACATTGCTTGCCAAAATTTACCCAATAACTCAGATTGACTAATGCCTTTAGCAGACAGTTGATCATAATCAGCTTTACCAAACGATGCTTGCCCGTGACGAATAAGATAAATAGCTGACATAAGACTAATCCATCGCCATAGATAATGGAGGATTAGTAAATGTAAAAAACTTAACTACTTTCATTTGCGATTCTCCAACATGCATAACATGATTTAAAGAAATGATGTGATGGACTAACATCAGCCTATAAACCCATGTTAATCGCACCCTATAAATTAAACAAATGAATAGTTGTTATAACTTGTTATTCAAATTACGAATAATACCATGTAGATTTTTAGTTGATGATTGCTCACTTTAGATAAGATTCAGGTACATAAACTTGAATATTAAATAAAACATAAAGTGATTTATTGTTTGAACTTTATTGATGTTATTGCTATTTACTTTGTATGTTAACAACAGCCTTGCTAGGCAATGTAATACAATAAAGCAAGACTGTTGCTAAAAAATCAACACTAACTTATGTTAATAAAAGATGACTTAAAGGTTTATATGTAAACCTATTATTTCCATACTTTCAGTTAAAATTCATATGATAGTGTTGCACCAAATGTACGTGGCTGATTTGGGTACGCATTAAAGCTACCTGCTTGAATAGGTGGCGGGAACGCTGATAAGTAGTATTCATCATTATTTAAATTTCGTACCCACACCTGTAGGTGAACTCCATTTACAAAATTCAAACCTGCACTAGCATTTAAAGTACTGACTTCACGCGTTAAAGACTCTGGTACGTTCTCAACGAGATGTACCTCACTCTCATATAAATAGTCTGTTCTTACATAGCCATATGCACCATTTTCAAGTTCATAACTATAAGTAATCCCGGCAGTTATGCTTTGTTCATGAATACCCGCTGGTTTTTCACCTGACAGATCTACTGGGCCAGTTAGTCCTGATGCGCCTTCAAAAGCGTCATAAACAGGGTCAAGAAATGTTCCTGCTAATGTAAATGACCAATTTTCTGTCGGGTTATAAGCCGCGTCAAATTCAAGTCCTTTAGTGCTTTGTTTACCCGCATTAGCTAACACATAGCCCGTACCAATGAATATTGAGGACTGAAAGCCTTCAATAGTTTGATCAAACAAAGTAATGTTAAATGCCCCTTTTTTGTATCGAGCTTTTAAACCTAATTCATAAACCTTTGACTCTTCAGGGGATGCATAACGTCCACCATAATTTTGATTTGCCATCGCAATACCTGCCGCATCTATACCTGACTGATCTCTGGCAAACGGGTTACTATTTCTAGATAAGTTCCACGATGATGCTTTAAAACCAGTTGCTGCAGATGCAAAAACATTTATATTATCGTTCACTTCATAAGCTAAGCGCATTGACCAAGTTGTTTTACTGTCATCTGTTCGGTGCTGCTCAACGGCATTCGGTAAATTCAACATGGGTGGTAAAAACTGTAAACTTTTTAATGTTGGAATGGCAGGCGCTAAGGTAGGTATAAATGGTAAAGGAACGTTGAATACGGTTAAATCTGTGTCTAAATTAATACCCGAAAGTACATCACTATTTATTTGGTTTATTGATAATTCTTTTTCATCTTTGGTAAAGCTAACACCAAAAATAGCCGTTAGTTCATCTGAAATATGATAATCAAAGTTTGCAAAGATAGAATAGGCATCATTTTCTTGCTTAAATTCTGAATTGACTGATGATTTATTTGAAAAAAAAGTGCCAGGCTCAAGTCCATATACCCCTTCAACTCCCCCTAATAACCCAGCGGCTCCACCAGCTGCCATTAAAACATCAAAATAATTTCTGATATCGTTGCCATAAAATAAGGTATCACCAGTTTCTACATCTTCTTTGAAAATATAGGCACCTACCATCCATTCTAGCCTCTGAGTAGCCGTCGACGTTAAACGG
>TARA_R110000765_G_scaffold80728_2_pt1 | contig 15853 bp, 24 predicted proteins | sample TARA_R110000765 | Tara Oceans TARA_R110000765 (sample SAMEA4398168) | marine metagenome | biome: Polar Biome; feature: [MES] marine water layer (ENVO:01000295) within the mesopelagic zone...; material: water (ENVO:00002006), including particulate matter (ENVO:01000060) such as...... | reverse complement strand
CTAAGGTGCGTGACTGGTTCCTCTTCGGGTGTGATTGGTTCCTCTTCGTCTGGGACGCTGATGATTGTGGCATCCTTGAATGCCGCTGGTCCTGAGGACATAAGGTCAGCGTAGTTTCTTGCTGCGGTGCGTGCGGATACTGCGGAACTGAACCATGTGCGCCGACCGTCGATGCATTCAAGCCAGTGCTTCTTATATGGCAACCACACACTGAATGTATTGGTACGAGTACCGATAACTTTCACTGCGATTGCGTTGCCTGTGGTGGGTAGGTGGTTGGTGTCGTACGTGTTGGTAACTGTGAGCATTTGTCTCTCCTTAATTGGTTTGTCTAGGTAAAAGGTGGGCTACCCTATGACTTTCTAGGGCAGCCCACGGGTTGTTCAGCTTAGCTGGCTCCAACTGATGCTGATGCTAACGCATAGCCAGAATATGAATGGTGTTGCTAAGATGAGTGTTGTGCTTGTCATAAGAGTTCATCCTCTCCTTGTGGTTTGAAGCTAAGGATGTACGCCGCTATCTGTATAGCGACGACGGCGCACACCCAGTAACAGGTCACTCGCTAGCCACCCGATCTTCAATCTCACTGACGAGAATGTACTTGGGACGCTTCGCGTTAGGTCCGACGAACTTACCGTGAAGCTTGCCATTGACGGCAGTCTTCTCGGCGGCCTTCTTGCAGTCAGCGGCCAGCTTATGGTCACTGTTTGCGAAGGCTAGAAGTTTCGTGAACTTTGCCAAGGCTTCTTTCTCGACGATAGTTCCCGCGCCTTTGTAGTCGAAGCCTGTGAATGAGTACCCAGGCTTGTCATCTACGGCGTACGTAGCTGATTCGCCTTGCTTGGCTACCATGAGGTAGTCAACGGGCGCACTGCTGGTGCCGTTGAGAAGGTCCGAGAGTTCGTCGTCTAGGTCAAGCTCGACCAACTCCAACTCTTCTTCTTCCTCTGCGATCTCTTGCTCCACCAAGGGTGCTTCGTTGTAAGCTTTCATCAACGCTGCACAAATCTCAGGGATCCGTGAGGTCGGGATGTAAGCTGAGTCACGCCGAGGTTTCTGTCCGTTACGGCCCGGGGTTTCTGTGTAGACGACGGTGCTTTCCGGCATCCACTTCCCGTACCGTGCTTGCAGATCTGCACGTCGCTCCTTCGGTGACCAACGTACAACTCCCACGTTCTTGTAATTGTCATCATCCATACAGACATTGTTGTCTGCGAAGATGGGTCGATTTGAATTGTCACTCATGTCGTACTCTCCTTGTTGCTGTGATGACGGGACTGTTCTGGCCCCATCAAGCGAAGCTAGGGGGCCAGGTTATTCCGTCGGCACGCAGAGGATAGACACGAGTGTCCAAGCCTAATTGGTTTCATCGTGCCATCAACGCCACCTCTTCCTCCACCTACGCTCCGCCCTACCCGCTTAGGTCTGTGCTCTTAGGCGTTAGTCGTTAGTCGTTAGGTTTAACTACTAAGGGCTAAGAACCGTGTGGCAAATAATCATTAGGTTTAAATCCTAAGTTCTAAGTACCGTGTGGCAAATAAAAAAGGGACTAGTCTAACGACTAGCCCCTTAGAACCGTGTGGCAATTTGATTAACTAATAGGATTAGTCTTCTCTAGCCTATCCTCATGCCATACTCGTTTATATTCAGGGTGTTTAATCTCATATCCCTGCTTAACTATATAGTCTAAGGCATCCTCTTCTGCTTGGTCGATAGTATCCGGTTCTGTTTCATCCATGATCTCATCTAACCAACACTTCCAACCTAGACTTTCAGCAAAGCTAAGTGTACCTGCAAAACATTCATAGTTAAATACTTTCATCACTTCACCTCCATGTCATAGACGTGGTAGTACCCGTCCAGTTCTCTGATTATAAACAAGTTCTTCTCTTCGTTCTCTGAGCAATACTTGATAGCGTCTTGTATAACTAGGTACTTAGCTACTGATTTTATCACTTTTAGCATCACTCACCTCCCAATGCTTTATCTACTAGCTTCTTAAAAATACCATGAGCATAGAAACCCACAGCAAAATCCCTATCCTTCCTCAAACACAACGGACCTTTGTTACCTCCACAGTTACCACAGTTAATATCTTTACTCACTTCAGCAGGACAACGAGCCACGATCCGACCCTTAGGTGTCCTTAGTTTCCTTCCCTCAGTCTTAGATGGGAGGACAACAGTAGCTGGGATACCTAAATCCATAGCAATATCTACTTGTTCAAGGGAGAAACAAGACTTGTTGACTACGAAATTTAGCCGCAGCATCTCACGAATAGTTTCAAGATTGAACCCGGTGAGTGGGTAAGATGTATAAGTCCAAGCTAAGTTCCTACGGAATGCCTTAGCTAGTTTAAGACATTCGCTTCTATACAAAGCAAACTTCCCATCACCGGGCAAGTCTCCCGCTTGGTTATGACGTACAAGACTCTTGAAGGGTAGTGCTCGTATCTTTTTAATTAGGTCAGTCAGACTATAGCCCCGCTCGCCGGACGTGACCTTATCCCAATGCATCTTCATATGAAACTGGTCTGCGTAACATCCCTTGTAAATAATCTTACCATCCTCATCGTACTCTGCTTTAAGTAAGCAGGCATCTGAACAGGATGACCGGCTTGTCGTAGTGACAAAGACATTCCTACCTACCTTCTTATTGTTAGGGTTCTCAGTCAGTTTGTACCTATGTTCTGTTGTTTCCATTGTCTCTCCTTGTCTGTCTTTCAGACACCGTCTGGTATTCAGCCGCCGAATAACGTGGTTGTCACAAGTTGTCACAGCAGCTCATTGTCCAGCTTCAACCGTGGATATGCGGGGCCGTGACATCTTGTGACATGACGGTTATTCCGGGAAACCATACCAGACTGGCGTCTCGAAAGGAGATTGAATGACAGCAAATGTAGAGAATGGAACACAGTATGGAACAGGTACAATGTATCGTACTACCAAGTTTAACCTCGCAAACGTCAAGGACTTTGAGACGCTTTGCTACAATAGAAAAGGAGATGTCGAACTTACAACCTCAGCAATGATATGGATGCTGGTCGAGATGGGTATACCTGAGATAACCAAGAAGAACATCGAGCAGGTCATGGCCCGCTGCTTCTTATACCAGTGTGTTCATCGTAGTTCTACCGTATGGAACAGAGATGTGAAGTGTTGGGAGTGGTTAACCTGTAAGATTATCAAGGAACACATTGGGCTGAAGGTTCAGACAGGGTGTGGTGATGAGAAGAAGACACGAGTTCAGTTCATGAAACAACTAGAGCGTAGCGTACTCATTCGTTACGAAACAAAGGGGAGGGCAGCATGGGATCTATTATACGAATAGAACATGAGGTTGACATAGGTGATGAGGATTTGATTGCAAGGATTGTGAAGGAGGTTGGAGCAGAGAAAGTATTAGATGAGATTGAGGAAGAGATTGACCGTGACATTATCATGAAGCGGGCAATGTACTGGATGCCGTATGCGTTCGCCCCCTTCCTCAAGTACTTCAAAGAGTACATGAGTAGTATGCACGACAAGCATGTGAATGACTTGTTGTTAGTTCTGGTTGAGTTGAAAGAAACACGTAACAAAGAGAGAGGTTCATAATGAGCGCAGAAGTAGAGACAATGATGTATGCAGGAGCAACACCTTGGCACGGCCTTGGTGAGTATGTAGGTGATACTGCTGTGACGGCAGAGGAAGCTATCGTAGCAGGAGGTTTAGATTGGGAGGTAGGGTGTCAACGTCTGTTTGCTGAGTACGATAGAGACGATGGGAACTTGATTGAGATTCCTAATAACTTCGCTGTCATTCGGGATACTGACAAAGCAGTACTCGGTGTCGTCGGTAAGAACTACACACCCATTCAGAACTCACAGTGCTTTGAGTTCATGGATGAAATCACCGGCCCCGAGAGGCTGGTTGCTTACGACACAGTAGGTTCGTTGCATGGTGGTAAGAAGATTTGGCTACTCGCCTCGTTGACTAACCTTACCATTGCTCCAGTACCCGGTGATGAGGTACAACCCTACCTTTGCTTGATTGATAGCAAGGATGGGTCGATGAGTCTGACTGCGTTCTTTACTAGTGTTCGTGTTGTTTGTCAGAACACAGCGAACATGGCGTTGGGTGCGGCGGATAAGAACAAGATGGTTAAGATCCGCCATACTCAATCAGCTATGGTAAAGATGGGTGAAGCCCAACGTGTTCTTGGTTTGGCTGTTGAGAAAGCTGAACAGTACGGTGAGGTTCTGAACAGTCTTGCTCGTAAGCAAGTCAACACTGCTGGGTGGAATGACTTCCTTGATGAACTGATTGGTGAGTTGATTATCCCTGATGAGGGTGACCCTACTCGTGGTTACACTCGACTGCTCAACCGTCGTGAGAAGTTGACTGAACTGTTTGAGTCGGGAGTTGGTACTGATATTCCTGGAGTACGTGGTACTGCTTGGGGTGCGTACAACGCCATCACCGAGTTCACTACTCACCACAATCAGATTCGTCTGGGTATCGAACCCGGTGCTCAAGGGTATGATACCAAGAAGACAGACCGTCGTCTGGCTTCCTCGTGGTTTGGTCCCAGTGATAAGCTGAACTCGAAAGCTTTGAGTCTTCTCGTCGGAGCGTAGGTTTACTGGTCGTCTACTGTCGTGGGTTTTTGTCACTCCTTCCCTCGGCAGTAGGCGACCTTTTTCTTTGGAGGTGATTGATGATTGAAGCGAGAGTTACATTTGCAAATGAAGATGACTACGCATGGTTCTTAGAGATTATGCAGGAGGCTTATGACGCGGGCGACCTAGCTCTACCGTTTAATATTAAGAAGGTATACCCGCCGGGTGGACTTAACATCACCCGTAGTACTGGTTTGTTTGGGGAGGTGAAGAATGATTGATGATTTGTTTAAGACATTGACCGGGGTGCTTCGACTCCATCAAGGAGTACAGGACATGAACGACACGGTAAAGTACGATGACGTACTGTACGCAGATGGTCTGGACTATGCACTGATAGGACACACCATGACAGGTGAGCACACACTAGCTGTCTATGATTACTGGCGATGTGTCGAGTGGTTCGAACAGACTACTGACATGTCGTATCAAGACGCCATCGAGTGGGTAGACTTCAACGTGACTGGGGCTTTCGTCGGACCACAGACACCCATCTTTATTGAGACTATCGACGATAGTGAGGAGGAGTAAATGCCATTGCAAGACAGGTACTTATATCTGGTAATCAGAGAACATGACGCAGCGTTTCAGTCTGTGCATCTAACACAAAGGTATGCGTTGGCTGCGATTAACCGTAGCCCACCGGGGCACTCCGTGATGATTGTAGATACTGAACACGCCTGTGCTTACTTGACGCACGCCAAGGAAGAGGAGGAGTAAATGAAAGGTGAAGAAGAGGTCTTTCCCAAAGGTTCAATCTGGTACTGCGACCAGTGTAAGTTAGTAGATGGCTTGGAAGTCTCGGTATGGGTAGACCCAAACGAGCCAGAAGTATCGCATCTAAACACAGTTGTGCTCGGTGGTTACGAAGGCTGGTGCCATAACTGTGATGACGAGGTTGTAGTTAAGCAGGACTTACCACCAACCAAGTCCAAGCCCAGCCCAGTAGACGCCGAGGCTTCCACTGACAACAACGTAGCTAAGGAGGTATAGCCACACAATAATGACGGCAGTTCGCTTAGGACTCATACGCAGCTACTTAACACATAGAGGAGAGACCACCATGAAGACAATCATTCACGTCAACCAACACATCATCAAGGCCAACAGGAAGGACGGGACCAACGAGCCCTGTCTTACAGTTAAGACATATAAAGATAATCGGTATGCAACTGACGCAATCATCCGGGACAAGGCTGGTAACGAAGTTGCACGGGTAGTTTACAGACCACACGATCCCCTTAGCTGTGGTGCTCACTGTTGGATTGAGACACATCTTGACGTCGAAGTTAGGGTCAATGACTTAGAGGATGCGTTAAGATATCCACATGAGATTCAGTGTCGAGCTAGATCATGAACCCGATTTCGAAGAGCGCGTCATGTACATGGCAATGTCTGATTTATTTCAGCTAGACCTAGAGTTCTCCGGTGTGGAGGTAGCCTTACTCGGTAACAAGAGAGACATCTTGTGCTGGCTGGCCTTTCACATTTTACCAATGGATATTATAGAGGCATAAAATGGATAAGGGTTTTCCTTGGGAAGACCCACGCATCTGTAAGAGAGTGAAACCCTGGGTGCTAGACGGGTTCCTCACTCCTTATCAGAAGGATGCGTGGGTATGGTTACATGATAGAGGAGAAGACGGGTCTAACCTATGGTGGGCTTGTGGTTCAGGTAAGACACTAGCTGCACTCCTGTTCTTGGTGTGTGGCCCGGAGCGAGAGAGAAAGATTATCGTGACTCGATCTCCCACTAAACGTCAGTGGCAGAGAGAAGCATCACAGTACACCAACATGCGGCTGACGATCTTAGAGGGTAAGACCCCGACTCGTATCATGCCTAACGTAGAGACAGTTGTCTTATCTTGGGCGGTCATTTCAGATTGGCTCCCCGAGTTAACACGATGGATTGGCAGACGTAAGGCTGCGATTGTATGGGATGAGATCCACAAGGGTAAGGCATGGAAGCGCAAACAAAAGTACGTCAACAACCAAGGTCGAGTCGCTTGGAGGTACTGTAATAACAGAGCAGCAGCGGCGGCACAGTTAGCTAGGGCCACACACCGTAGGCTAGGACTCACGGCTACCCCTATCAGAGACAGACGCAACGACCTGTGGGCACAGCTAGATATTATTCAGCCAGACAAGTGGGGAACTAACTGGGACTTTGTACATGAGTTCTGTGACGCTAGACCCGGTGAGTACGGGGGTCTAGACACGAAGGGTATCAGTCATACTGCGAGGCTGAAGAGTCTCATAGGTCGTGTTTCGAACGTAGTGAGTTATGGTGAGATGGCCCAGCACCTACCTCCTAAGCGTCGGCAGCTTGTTTATTTACCTGCTTCGGACCAAACCCGACCCGCATCCTTTAAGAAAGAGATGAAGGCCGCAGCAGCCCGAGGTAAGCAGGCTTTGTTCGAGACTCACTTGATGGTAGCTGCGTCCAGTAAGCGTACTTGGATAGCAGAAACTGTCCAAGATGCAGTCGAAGCCGGACAGAAAGTGACCGTCTTTACGGGTCGTCGTCAGGACTGTATGGCCTTGGCGAAGATGATAAAGAAGAAGCTCCAGGGTTGTGGTGCTCCACTCTGGTCAGGTCATGGTGGCGATTCTCTAGCTTCTAGGGAGGCTATGGTCCAGGACTATGCTGCTTGGGACGATGGTGGTTGTGCCTTTGTAGGTACAACTGATGCATTTGGTGAGGCTATCGATGGTCTTCAGCACACAGACCTAGTGGTCTTCGGGCTGTTGCCTTGGACACCGGGCGCAGTTACGCAGGCAGAAGGGAGATTCAGTAGGCATGGCAGTTCACGCCCTGTCTTAATCATGTACACCGTAGCCGAAGGCACGGTAGATGAGCACGTTGCCGACATGCTCTTAGAGAAACTGGAGGGAGTAGAAACCACGTTGAATGATGATGAAGCTGGTGGTGTCGCTCGGACACTATCAGGGATGGATGATGAAGACGCGATCGTTAATTCGATCTTGGAGATGTTTGATGAGTGATGAAGTTAAGACCAGAATGCAATTACGTGATGCCTTGGCAGCACTGTTTACCCTAGAGTTTGAGCACCTACCCGCACAAGAACTGCTGTCAGAATCGGCAGCCGCGTTCGTTGTGTGTGCTATTCTATACGGTCTTGAGAAGAAGGATGCTCTTGAGATTACTTCGGGTGCGTTCGACCAGCTAGAAGAGCACAAGGATCAAATCCTAAGCCTCCACCTACCCACTGGAACTATTGCAGAAGCATGAAAGATACAAAACATCTCATCGATCCAGGACCATCTCGTAAAGGATGGCATCGCTTACAGAAAGTACTGCGGTGTCCTCGGTTGTATGCGCTGTCGTACAATAAAGAGAGGGTCATCTCAGCCACGGCTCCAGCAGAACCCCTCGTCAAAGGGTCAGCACTACACATCGCACTAGCTCATCACTACGCCCTTACACAAGACGAATGGAAGGGTCGGGAAGATGAGATCTACAGCCCGGATGAAGCTGTTGACGAGCTTGCTAGACGCCAACACAAGTACCACCGAAAGACTTGGCAGGGATACTCGGAGCAAATCAAGGAGGTTTACTTCCAGTACAAGGCTCACTGGGCAATGGAGAAGTGGGAGACTAAAGCTATCGAACACGAACTGTGTGCGAACATCTTCGACGACGAGAGAAACGAAACGTATCTGTACACACAACGAGTCGATGCTGTCTGGATTCATCCGGTTACCCAGAAGATCTGGTTCATTGACCACAAGACAACCAAACGATTCACGTCAAGAACTGTCAGTGGTTATTCAATGTCCGGACAATTTCTGGGCTATCAGATGATAGGACAAGAAATGTTCGGTGATGACTGGGGAGGTGTCCTCCTCAACATTATCGAGTGGCCCAAGGAGGAGGGAGGTCAAGCTTCCTTCGACCGGGTCAACCTAGACCCTGCTCCATATTCAGTGGAGCATTTCAAGAAAACCATCATACACGGAGAGAGAATCATTAGAGACAATGCGAACACTGAGCCAGCACTCTGGCCGGGAGCACACCACGAGTCAGCTTGCTGGCACTTTAGAAAATGTCCACACTATGAAACCTGTCAATGGGGAGATTACACATGAAGCTATACACAATCACATACGGAGACTCCAAGTCAGGTAAGACCTTGGCTGCTTTAAGGGCTCACCCTGATGCCCTATTCATCGCCCTGAGGGGTGCTCTGACCTGCGCTAACTACATCGGAGTAGAACCAACCGTCGCAGAGATTGGGACCGCCGTGAAGGGCGTCAAGGATATTGTTAAGCTGGTTAAGGAAGTATCACACAAGTACCCAGCTATCGTAATCGATGACTTCAGCATCATCGCAGACAAAGAACTCGCCGCTTGTAAGCAGACAACACAAGGTTGGGCTGCCTTCGACGTGTTCATGAAACGTATCTATGAACTACAGGATGTGTGTCGTAACGCTGACTGTCACATCATCAAGACCATGCACGAGCAAGCTCCTAAGGAAGTAGGTCAGCCGGGTCAGAAGCGTTGGATTAGGGGTGGTCCGATGATTGGTGGGTGGCAACTCGTTGAGAAGCTACCTGCTATGTGCGACGTTGTGGCCCGGGTAGTCTACGACAAGTCTAACCCAGGGTGGCCTTACGTCTATCAGACTGGACCAGACCCCGAGTACACTACGGGAGATAGGCTCGCTATCTCTCCCGAGAAGTTCCCTTTGAACCTACGTGAAATGATGTTGGCTGCAAACATCGACGTCCCTCGACCGAAAGAGTACGAGCACTTGGACGTTCATGTAGACGCGCTATGTAAAGAATTGTTGCAGGAGTTTGCCGAGAAGAGACCCGATGTTAAACGGGTCTTCCGGGAAGCCTTGCCTAACCTTTCGTCAGCCATTGACGATCCCCGGCATATCCGCTGGGTTTTTGCCGACTCACTCGATAGAGCGAGTCTTTGTGATCACAATAATAATTTGCTGGATGGATATATCCAGTCTTTGTAGGAGAAGAGAAGATGACAATTGAGTTTGATTTTAGCAACGACGGTTTTGACATGCCCCCTTCGGACGCAGGTCAGTACAGAGTCAAGATTGCGGAACTGTCTGGGTACGAAACCTCTAATGGTAACCCTCGGATGAGTATCCAGGCTACGATCATGGACGGTCCCTTTGAGGGCTACACGATCAAGGATGGGTTGAACTTCCCGTCTGGGCCTAAGGCTCGTATGATCCGTAGGTTCTGGGACCAGTTCTTCGTGTCCTGTGGTTTGTCTCCTCAGGAGGTACGCACAGTGTTTACCCACAACTTCGATAAGATCGATGATGCGGTGAACATGGTGCGTGAAGCTATCTTGGGTAGCGAAGCACATGTGTACTTCACTCCTCGTCCACCTGATGGTGGCTACTCTGACTGTGACTGGCAAGCACCAGCCGTGGGCAAGGGCGCAGCTAAGGCAGCGGAGATCCGCAAGAGTTCTGACGACGACAACGAGGCGTTGAATAAGATCTTGAGCATGTAAGCTAAAACATTATCGGGGGGTGTCTCAATCTTGTTGCGTTTCAAAAGTGCGTAACAAGATCACGAGGCACCTCCCCTTTTTATAGGGAGAGAGTATGGGATTTGATAAGGCTCGGTGTGATGAGTGTCCTCTCAAGAAACACTGGGGAGATGCTGGTTGTTGGAATCCAGTAGACTTCGAGATCAACAACGAGGGGAAGGGTGTTGTCCTAGTAGGTGACGCACCATCAAAGTCAGACATGAGTCTAGGGCGTCCGTTCTGTGATGCTAACGGGGCAATGGTTCTCGCTGAAGTACAGAGGCTAAAAGGAAAGGGTGCTCGACGACAAGTCAGTTGGGGTAATCTTATAGGGTGTCGATGGCCCTTCGATGACCCAAAGACATATCTTGCTAAGCTTCGGGGTATCAATCGGAAGCGTGTAGCAAAGGGGAAGAAGCCCTTCTTGTCCCCCATTGAGGCTTGCTCTGGGCATCGTAAGGATAGACTCAAGTCGTTTGATACTGTCATTACAATGGGGAGTTACGCAGCTAAAGCTATCCTCGGAAGTAACCCCGCTCTGGAAGATGTCCGTGGCGGTCCTACGGTTAGAGGGAAGCACAAGGTGTTGCCGACTTACTCCGCCGAGGCTGTGGCTAAACAACCCAAACTTCGTTCGGTGCTCGTCAACGACTTGGCTAAGGCGTTTAGGCATCATAACGATGCGCTTGAGTGGATCGATCCAGAAGTCCACTACAACCCGAGTGTCGAGTTTACCCGTAAGTTCTTCGCGGACATTAAAGAGTCCAATGCTCTCGTGACATACGACGTCGAGACGGATGGCGTGGACTGCCTTAACGCTGACCTTAGGTGTGTGGGTATCGGTACGGCTGACGTCGTGCTCAACATCGCCTTCCTTAGCATCGACGGGGTGACTCGCTTCTACTCTAGGGAGGACGAACATGACATCAAAGACATCCTCCGGGATGTATTCACGGATGAGAGTATTGTCATAGCGGGACATAACTCTGGTTACTTTGACCGCGCTGTCATTGAACAGCACCTGGGCGTCACACCAACTCCTTCGTTGGACACGTTGCTTCTTCATAAGCTTGGGGCTTCCGAGTATAGACATAGCCTCGGATTCGTAGGGTCTGTGCTTACGGATGTGCCAGCTTGGAAAGCTGACCATACCGGGGTTCAGGCTAGGACGGACGAAGAGCTTCACGCCTACTGTGCGACAGACGTGGCTGTTACGGCCCGTATCGTTACCCCACTCAAAGACCTTGCACGGAGACGTAAGCAACTCAGGTTGTACAACTTTGACAGCCGAGTCCAAAATATGTGTGCTGGTATGCGTCGGCTGGGCATTCGTATTGATGAAGGTCGTCGCTACGAGCATCAGGGACAGCAGACAAATCTTGCGGCTAAATGGCTTAGGGTGGTTCATGGGTACAAATCTGACCTGAACCCTAACTCGAACGCACAGGTCAGGGACATACTATTTGGAAAGTGGAACCTACCTGTCTACGACTACACCGCTACCGGAGACGTCAGCGTGAATGCTGCGGCCCTTCGCTCTCTGGCTGTAAACCCGATGGTGGATGACCACCAACGTAAATTCATCAACGGCCTACGGTTCTATCGTAGGGCACAGAAACTCTTGTCTACCTATCTACTCAAATTAGCCCCGGATGCAGGTCCGGTAAAGGATGGCTATGTCTACCCGGACTACAATTCACACGGAACAGTTACCGGACGACTCAGTTCAAGTAACCCTAACTTCCAAAACATCCCGTTCAACCTACGTAATATCTTCATCCCTCCTCCGGGCTGTGTCTTTGTGGGTGCAGACTACGATCAACTGGAACTCCGCTTTGCAGCCGCCTTGGCTGGGGCAGACCACTACCTCGATGCTTTCGAACTCAAGGAGATCGATCCCCATAATCTTACCGGAGAGCTTATGTTCGGTGAGTCCTTCTGGACTACCAAAGGAGCACCCCCTACCAAGATGGGAAAAGGAACAGGTCAGTTCAAGCAATTAAGGAATCTAGCGAAGACCATATGCTTCGCCAGCCTTTACGGAGCGTCCCCACCTAAGGTTCACGAGATCATATCCAGGGCCGAAGACGGGGATGGTAAGCTGCTTTACGCTGATATGAACCTACGAAAGATCCGTGCCCTCCATACTAGGTGGCTAAAATCTGCCCCGGAGTTCAAGAAGTGGTGGGGCACCACACTACAAACCTGCCGACGTCAGGGCTATATCGAAGAGATAGTCCTTGGTCGGCGCAGATACTTTGCTAAGGAGGATTACAACGCGATTCTAAACTTCGGTGTTCAAGCCGGAGGATTTGCTGTCGTCGCTAAAGCCATGCTGGATTTGGTGGATAACCATCTCCCGTTTGACTTTGGGCAGAAGACAGGTCTTGTCAACCAGTTACACGATGCGGTTGTGTTCGCTGTCCCTGAGAGCAGGGCAGAGGATACGAAGAAGATTGTGACTGAAGTACTAACAACGAAGGTAGATAACCTACCTGTGTCGTTCACTGCGGAAGCGGAGATCGGCACGAACTGGAGAAACGTATGATTACAGAGATAGAGTCAAATGTGAAAGGGACGATCAAGCAGTCGTTCTATTCAAAGTATGTAGCGTTCATCGGACGCAACGGGTCAGGCAAAAGCTCGTACGTCCATAGCTTAGAACTGGCCTTGTTCAGCAAGGCGTTTGATGCCAGCAACAAGGATGTGAAACAGAAGAAGCGACTAGACATGCTGGCTACGGGAGGTCCGGTGTTCGCTAGTGCCCAGGACTCCGTATACTCAACGACGCACCACATGGGATCAGACACCGAGTATATAAACGCCGTGAAGGTGGCCCAGGATGCTATGTCGGGAGGGACACTAGCCCTCGCTAGGTTCATTTGTAAGTACAGTTCGAGGGCTCCTCGACCTAACCTAGACATCGAGGTGGCACATCCTCACTGGGAGGAGGTTTCAGGTAAGCTCGGAGTAATCGATGCACTACTCGCGCTAGAGCCTGTGGTGAACAAGAGCCTACGTCACTACCGAGATAAGCTAAAGGAAACGGAGGTCGCAACAAAGTACATCAACCACGCGCCGGATAAGTTGGCCCTTGGTGCTATCATGCTGGAGGCTAAAGAGCGTGCCGAAGCGTGTAAGCAAGCAGCTAGCGACATTAAAGCGGGGCTTACCACTATCGCCTTGGAGTTGACAGACGACACTCCTATGCGTTTCGACATAAAGCGTTGGATCCCAGATGGGATGGGAGAGCCTGTGTTTCACTGGGACGGGACTAACTTCGTCCTGGGCTTTGCGGGCCGTCCTGTTCCCTCTGGAGCCGAGACTGTGTGCCTCTCTGTGGCCCTCGCTGCTGCGTTGCTGCCGTGGGATAAAAGTATTTTCATCTATCCAGATCGCGCATACGACTCTGTGACGTTAGGTGATATTATGCGCGTAGCACGAACGCTTCCTGTTGCGGGTGTATTTATCCAATGTATTTCAGAGCCTGTAAACTACGACGCGGAGAGCCTCGGATGGCAAATGATTCAGACCAGCTAACGGATAAGCTCTGCTCTAAACTAGACGGTTGGATGGGTTACGCCTATGGGCATCAGGTGGATTTTCCTCCTGATGTTCCAGGTGTGCCCAACTCCTTGACCGAGTCGGGAACTAAACAAATAGACTGCTCCACATTTACGTGGTCCATCCTGTCTCAAGTATTTCCGGACGCACCGTGGTCTTTAGACTACTATCAAAAATGGCAGATGTGGGAACGCAACGACATGTGGGGTCCACTCAAGGCTGCTGACGCCTTGGGTATTAGCAAAGAAGGAGAGGGTGATGGGTGGTATTTGTATCAAGTGTGGAAGGGTGAGTGGGAAGGGGGACACTCGTTCCTTGGTTTCTCCGGTGGAAGTCGATTGCTTGTGTTGGAAGCGACGAAGAGTCAACGTAACGGAATCGACCACAGCGGAGTTGTGTGGCGAGGACTCGGCCCCGCCTCCCCAAGACTCCCAGAAATGCCCGAATACAGCGAGCACGAAGCTACAAGAGGACTAACCTTTGGTAAGGTCAAGCTCTCTTAGGTATAAAGAATCGTCAGCCCACAGACCGCGCTGGGCGCGGAAGGGCTACCAGCAGAGTTGCTAGCCGTAGTCGTAGCGATGTACTGAATAGCACTCGCGTGACTAAGGCCCGTTGGAAAGGACATGTACTCTTTCGTAGAGGCGGCGGCCTTTATGATAAACGAGGGCTGCGTTGTACCCAGGGTCACGGAGCCTGATTCATACATCTTGAGATAGGTGACGGCAGCGTTGGAAGTGTTATCGAACTCAATGTGGTAGATCGTAGTAGCCCCGGAGACTGCGGCAACGACGCTGTTGGTGGCCGCTGTGTCGTTATAGACCTTACCACCGAGTTGTGGTGAGAGAGTGGTTGTTCCTATAGCCATCTAAAACCTCACTTAAACACAAAGATTAGGGACTTGATTACGGCTGCGAGGTTGCCGCCTTTCGTTGTCCCCGCACCTGTGCTGGCTGTGTAGCCAAACCCATTAGAAAAAGTCAGCCCTTCAGGGAACGTCCATGAGTGTAGTGTGGCATCGTTCGTAAAGCGAAACTCAAAGTCAGGCACCGTAGTGCCGCCGACCACGGTGGCTGCGGTATCAAAGAGTTTCAGATAGGCTGAGGCAGAAGCACTTCCCGTGGTGTTGTCCAAGAAGATGGCGTACAGTTTGCCTGTGGTGCCGAAAGCGTTACTGCGCTCGTTGTTTCCCAACAGGGCGTCGTCTTTGATGTACCGGAAGTCAATCGCGGTAAACTGATTATTCTGTGCGACTGCCATTGATTATCCCATGATCTCGTCTAGATACTCACTAACCTCTTCTAGCAACAACGCAATGATCGCATCACGCTCGTCGGGACTGATCTTCTTGTCGTCTGACAGTGCGTTCGTGATCTCCCGGCCAACCCGCAGGATGCGGGTAGCCAAGGCGAAGATGTTGAACTTACCTTTCTTTGCCATGTTAGTCTCCAATAAGCTGCTTCCAGCCAGTCTCAAAAGCAATATGCTCGGCGGGGTCTTCCCCTTCCATAACGCGTCCGTCGTAGATAAGCGAGCCGTCGTAGATAGGAAGCACCTGCATATGTACCTGCTCACTCTTCTCATCGAAGGTCGCCACTCCGCAGCCCTGCTGCCAGTCTGGGTTTAAGTTTACTCCTGGTACAGTTCCATCAACTCTACATAAACATCCAGGAGACATGGCTGTAATAACATTTCGCCCGAATGGCCCGTGGAAAGTCTTCTGCATCATCTCGACCTTGTGGACATGGCCGTAGACCTCTGACCAACGCGCCGTCTTAGCGATAGCCGCAGCGGTGGCCCCACCACCTGACCGGACCTTAGTTCCGTGTGTGATACGAACCCTGTCCCACAACCACCAGTCCTCCCCGTAGGGGCCTATGTAATCTATGTGTAGGTCATCTAACCTGAGCAGGTTGCGGACACCAAGGGCGGGGGCATCTTGGAAAGCCTTAGCTAGATAGGTAGCTTCCGGTAGCTTCTCTACCATAGCCTTGTGCATACGTTCTTCATGGTTTCCAGCCATATAAACAATCTCCGCACCCGGAGCACTGGACCGGATGTCAGCAAGCCACCAGTGTAGCTCATCAATGACAGGCTGC
>TARA_R110000765_G_scaffold54215_4_pt1 | contig 15887 bp, 12 predicted proteins | sample TARA_R110000765 | Tara Oceans TARA_R110000765 (sample SAMEA4398168) | marine metagenome | biome: Polar Biome; feature: [MES] marine water layer (ENVO:01000295) within the mesopelagic zone...; material: water (ENVO:00002006), including particulate matter (ENVO:01000060) such as...... | reverse complement strand
TTTGGGTATACCAATAATCATAAATCACCTTTATTTCATCTAAACCCCTGCGAAGTAACCCAATATTTAACTAATTTGTGTTGAGCTACTTGTGAGAATTTGATTCGACTGAACGTTAAAAATTATTATTATTACTAACTAGATTAATGTTTTACCATTAATTGTTTAATTTTCATACATCAAGCTTGTTTATTTTCAGTATATATTAGCGTTTATAGTTTTATCAGGCATAGCCCTAAGGTCTAGTTTGCTCTGAGATATAAATAGATTAATATGAAGAGACAAATTTAATGCAAGGAACAATAGATGATTTATCGTTTAGCTGATTTAGTCCCCAACGTAAATGAAAGTAACTTTATTGCCCCCAATGCCACACTTATCGCAGACGTTACTTTAGGTGAGCACACCAGTATTTGGTTTAACGTGGTCATTCGTGCCGATGTCGCCAGTATTAACATTGGTGAGCATACTAATATTCAAGACGGTTCCATTTTGCATGTTGATGCTCAATATCCAATGACGATTGGAAATAAGGTCACCGTAGGCCATAAAGTTATGCTACATGGCTGCACTATTGGAGATAATACATTAATTGGTATGAATGCTGTTGTACTCAACGGCGCTAATATTGGCAAAAATTGTTTAATAGGCGCAAACAGTTTAGTCACTGAGAATATGCAAGTGCCAGACGGACACCTTGTTATTGGCTCTCCAGCTAAAATTATTAAACCGCTTGATGAGTCAACCCGCGAAATGTTTACAAAATCTGCTATGCATTATGTTGAAAATGGCGAGCGCTATTTAAAAGAATTACAGCAAGTAGATTAGCCACCATGTTTTTTGTCTGAATTTATTTAAGTGTTAAAGTGTTAAAGTGTTAAAGCTAAAAGATTCAGGCAATTACCTTCCTCATTGAAGGCTTACTTCTAAGCGATATCAATATACAAAGAAAGTCTCTTTTATTGTTATTGCGGCTTAATCGCTAATATGCGAATTTTTTCATTAAATGTCAGGTCTATATAAACAGGCCATTAATGAAGATGAAAAATACAGCTTCATTAAATGTTATTTTTGGTGCAGTTATAAGTTTTGCGCCGTAATTAAAGCTAATTTTGAGGTTTATATGTGTAGTTCACCAAAACCAAGAACGAAAGTTAAAGGAAAAAGCGCAACAAGTGCGAGTTTCTTATCAAGCATGTCTGCAGAATCTAGGCAACGTTTTACCGAACGTGCCAATATTGCACAAGAGCGAAGAGATAATATTAAATTGGCAGAAAAAGCTAAAATATCTTCAGATAAAAATCATTTGAGAACAAAAAAAACATCAGCAAAGGTAAAAGCACCAAAACGTTCAAGCTATTGGTTGCTAACCATCAGTGTAAAAGCGTTATTTAATCTATTATTTTTTAGAAAAACTGGTGCAAGTCAATAAGCTAAACTAAAAGCCTAAATCAAATTCACAAACGGTATATAATATTTGAACATGCTAATTTTACTTAACGACAAGGCGTAATGTAATCGCTCGACAAAATCATTAAATGGCATAGGTTTGCTAAAATATAAACCTTGATAGTTATAACAACCTAATGATTTTAAAACCTCTAATTCTTCTAATGACTAAACTACTTCGGCAATATGCAGGATCGGAATCAGCTCAGTTTCATCGGTGGTGTTATCGTCATCAATAAATTTATTCAGACAACATTAAGCAAAACCATCACACTATGACTGCCAGTCAGTGCGAGACATTTCACTTAATGATGTAGATTCCCAAAAACGTTCAACAACAACTTTTTATTACTTTGCACTCGAACGATTATTGTTTTTACAGCTATGGCAACGTTTGGCTATTAATTGTGGTAATAACTTAATTTAGCTGACTAGAATTTATGACAAACTTGGATCAATCATAATCACTCTAAAGTCATTAACATTGGTATGTGTTGGCCCTGTTATGATTAGATCATCTAATGGTTTAAAAAAGTTAAAACAATTATTTGTCTTTAAATAATTAGACGCTGATAGTCCGAGTTCATTAGCTCTTAGTAGTGTAGTTGAATCGATATAAGCGCCTGCTACATCTTCGCTGCCGTCAATACCGTCGGTATCACAAGCTAATGCAACAATACCTTTTTCACCTTTAAGTGCAATAGCTAATGCCAGCATATATTGTTGATTTGGGCCGCCTTGACCTGAAGCATTCGCTAAAGTCACGGTTAACTCTCCACCAGAAAATAGTAAAGTAGGCTTATTGGTTTTAAGCGCACGCAATGCTATTGCCGCGTGCTGCTCTGCAACGTTGTTGGCATCACCGACCTCATCATAATTAAGCACTTCAACATGCCACTTTGATTTATCAACTGTTGAAATAGCTTTATCAATTGACTGTCTAGCATTCGCCATAATAGTAAAGTTTTTAATCGTATCAGCTGATGATACGTTTTTATTCCCCGCTGCAGACTTTGCAAGTAATGCTTGTTCAATAGCAGGAACTCGTTTCCAACCATATTTAGTCAATATATTTAATGCTTGCTCGCCAGTAGTATGGTCTTTAACTGTTGGGCCTGAAGCAATTGTGGCGGGGTCGTCACCAACTACATCAGAAATAATAAGGGTATAAAAATCACCTTTTATTGCTTGTGCTAACCTACCCCCTTTTATTTGTGATAATTGTTTTCGAACGCAATTAATTTCATCAATAGACGCACCAGAGCCCAATAAGAATTTATTTAATTGCATTTTCTCTTCAAAGCTAACGCCTTCAATTGGTAACGAAAGTAAAGCAGAGCCTCCACCTGAAATTAAAAATACCACGGGGACATTTTCAGGAACACTTTTAGCTAAGGCTAAAATTTCTTTCCCTGCGTTAGCGCTTCCTTCATCAGGTATCGGATGGCCTGCTGTTAATATTTTTATACGACCAATACTCGCACTGGTGGTATAACCATGACGTGTAACAACAGTGCCATAGCATTTTTCACCGAAGAATTGATGCATAGTATTAGCCATATCGACAGCCGCTTTACCAGCGCCAATAACACATAAACCATTACTGGCATCTATGTTTTCAAGGTGTTTAGGCATACAGACCGAAGGTAGGCTTTCATTAACCGCGATTTCAAAGAGATTTTGTAAAAATTGTTTGGTTTTCATGATTATTTCACACATAAAATAAAAAGATGCAGAAGGCTTTTCAGCCTTCTGGTCATTAACTAAATAGCATTGGAATTGATAAACAAATCGCAATCATGACAAGAAAGTAAGCCACTAAAATGACAATATCTTTTCTTGTTAAAATAGCCGGTGTATCAGATAAAGACGTTAATGTTGGACTATACGTGGGGCGTTCTTTATTACTGAAAAGCAATATACCGTATGCAACAACACACGTAACAACTAACCCTATTAAGTTCCACCAGAACCAGAATAATTCAGGCACCGACAACCAAAGAAACAAGTTAAAGGCAACACCGACAAGTAAGCCAATGTTAATTTGTAAAGCACACAAACGTTTATCAAAAACAGCCAACAAGAAAATAGCTAAAATCGGGCCATAAAATACCGAGCCTACTTTATTTATTGCTTCAATAACTGTTGCCGCTATATCGCCAGCGTAAAGTGACAAGGTTAAAGTCACAACACCCCAAATAACAGACGTATATTTAGCATATTTCATGTAGGTTTCATCATTAGGCGTTTTATTGGTAATACGACAAAAGTCTTCTACTGTCACAGCTGATAATGAATTAATGGTTGAGCTTAACGACGACATGGCTGCAGCTAAAATAGCGACGATTAAAATACCAATCATGCCGTGTGGTAAATAATTAATGATAAAAACTGGCATCATCATATCACTTTTACCTTCAGGTATAAGCTGGGCAAAACTTGTGTCCTGTAATGCGAGTGTGCCAATAATTAAACCTGAAAAACAATAAAGTAGCGTTACGGGAAATCGTAAAAAACCATTTGCCATCATCATTTTTTTAAGCTGACCAGGGTTTTTCGCTGAAAGTGCTCGCTGGGTTTGTGTTTGATCACAGCCATAATAAGAGGCATATAAAACAATACCGCCAAACACCATAGGTAAGAAACCAAAACCATCGCCTTCAACACCATAAGATGAGAAGTTAATCGCTTGCAAGCGTGATTGGTCAACATTTTCAACAAAGGCATCAATACCACCTAAATGGCTTAAGCCGAAATATATACAAGCAACTGTTCCTAAAACAATAATGATCATTTGAATAGCATCACCATATACCACTGCTTTCATGCCGCCTTGGAGTGAATACAACAATGTAATTACACCAACCAAAACAATAGATTGCCATAGTGTTATACCCATAGTGGCAATGAGAATAAGTGATACAGCGTAGATCATGATGCCAGTTGAAAAAGCACGACTGAATTGAAAAACAAAACTGATCACTAAGCGAGAGGAGCGCCCAAAACGTTGTTCTAAATAGTCGTAAATGCTTACAACTCCTGAACGATAAAGCACAGGTAATACCGTGGATAAAACAAGGATCATCGCTAACGGAACAGCTAATTCGTAAGACAACCATTGCATGCCACCACCTTCTCGCATACCGACAAAAGCTGGCGCGGAAACAAAGCTAATAGCAGAAAGTTGTGTTGCCATAACTGACAAAGTGAGAGGCTTCCAACCGAGTGTTCGGCCACCTAAGAAGTAATCTGATTTAGTTGATTGCCCCCTAAGTTTAAATCCCATAAAAACCAGTAGGACGAGGTAAATAGCAATAATGCCATAATCAAAAGTATTCATAGTGACAACCTTAGCCAAAATTAAGTGATTTAAGCATTAATAATGTTATATACATGCTTAATCAAGATAGAGTTATATATACACTTACACAAGATAGTATTTAAAAAAAAGGCAATAAATTTAATGTATTGCCTTTATTTAAGTATGCTATGTGTGACTAAAAATCGTATCTTGCTGTAAGGCTTACTCGACGAGGTAAAATTGGTCTACCCACGAAGAATTCACTCGATGAAGCTTGGTTGTTACCTTGACGAGGAGAGCCTTCAGTTATACCTTCACTATCAAACAAGTTGAAAACGCCTAGACCTAAACGAATTTTCTGCTCGTTTGCTAGTTCCCATGTGTAACCCAAATCTAAGGTGGCAATACTGTGGCTGTCTAACTCAACCGTATTACTGTCATTAGCGAATGCTTTACCAAAGTAACTCACCGCAACGCGCGCATCAACAAGTCCATTGTTGTAGGTTAAGCCAATGTTACCTGAATATTCTGGTTGTCTACGAGGCTCTTTACCAAGCAGGCTAGCGTCAGCTGATTCAGAAAACTCTGCATCTTGATAAGTCACGTTACCATCTAACACGATTTCATCTGAAATATTCCAACGTGCAATAACTTCAGCACCGAAAGTTTCGGTTGAAAGTATATTTACCGTTTCAATAATATCCCCGTTTGTACCGTTTTCGAAATCAACAGAACGACGGTTATCAAGATTTGCGGTAAATAATGATGCATCAATGTATAAATCTTTAGGGAAATATTTAATACCTAATGCTGTTAACGTAATATCTTCACCGTCATAACTTTGCGGCTCGCCATTTTCGTTAAATTTAATACTTCTTACTTGTGGAAAAAAGTAACCCTTCGATGCATTGGCATAAAGGTTAATATCATCTTCAAGTTTGTATAAAACAGCCGCAGAGAATGCCGCTTCTGTTGTTGAAACTTCACCATAAGTAAATTGGCCTGTACCGGTTTTATTTACTTGCAAGTTAGGCGCTAGGCTTGGGTCATCAGAAACCGTCACAAACTCACTACCTTCTGATTTTTGCGTACCTTCAGCTCGCTCAATTCTGGCACCAATATCAAATGACCAATCATCATTTTGCATTTGATCGGTAATATAAAAAGCGGTGCGTTTAGACGTAAGACGTTTATTGGTATAACTAACGCCAGGGCCTACAACACCATTTCTAGAATATTGTGTTGAATCACCCGCTGTGTTAGCAAACGATAGATCAACCAAACGCGAACTTTTACCATCACTAAAGTCAGCTAAATAAGTTGAAATAATGTTGTAATCCATTTGCTCTGCGTGGATAAAGAACGTACCTATGTTTACAGTATGATCAAATCCGCCACCTTCAAGGTCACCGGTAAGGTTAAACTCAGTGCTGAAGAAGTCACCATCACGCTGGCGATCAAGTAATCGGTTACTAAATAATAAGGTATCGTTTGCTACGGCATTACCGGTTTCAGACCAAGTGTAATTAGCCGTTCCGTCTAAGCCTGTTCTATTAGCATAATCCGATAAGCTCTCAGGAGTATTAGCAACACCGTCACCATCTAAAAACAAGTTAAATTGATGATCATAGCTGGCCGCTTTTGCTTTACCATTTAGCGTCCATGTATCATTTAGGTCGTTTTGAAATTCAATCGCTACTGAGCCACCTTCAACTGAAACACCATCTCTAATCGGTGATTCATAAGTACCGTCAGCCGTAGGGTAAGACAACTCAGCTGCGGCAACTGTTTGTGCTACATACACTTTATCGCCATTATTACCGGTTAATCGTTCTCGGTTCTCGCCATCAAGTGGTAAAGGTAGGAAAAACTGCACTTTATCGTTAATAACCTGACCAGATATTTTGAAAAAACCATCATCCCATTCTTTTAAGATGTTACCGCGTAATTGATAACCTTTGGTTGGTAAACCTGTATCTAATGGGCCTTCGTCATAACGATAAAAGCCTGAAATTGCATAATATAAATTATCATCACTTGATAAAGCACCACTGTTGAAAAAGTCAGTTCTTAAACGCCCGTCTTCAGCAACTTCTACTTGTACTGTGCTCTCTGGATCGTCAGAGCCTGTTTTAGAAATGTAGTTAATAATACCCGCAACAGAGCCTGGGCCGAATAAATTTGAAACACCACCACCAACAAACTCAACTCGATCAATACCTATGTCAGGTCGAAAATATACATCTTGTGCTGTTGAAGTCATACCTGATTGAAACGCTGGCATGCCGTCATAATTTAATGGGGTAAATTGAAATTGTCCGCCTGATGGTAAACCACGTACAAAAGCGTTAGTAGCAACTTCACCACCACCACCCTCTACTTTAATACCTGGAACACTCATTAAAAGATCAGCTTGGCTGCTGAAACCTCTTTTAGCCAGGTCTTCATTGTTAAACCATGTAGTTTTAGCAGGTGTATCAGCTTCAGTACGTTGAACACTTGAACCCGTCACCAATATGACTTCTGTTTTTACAACTTTTGCTTTTTTAGTTTTTACTTCTTCAGCAGCCCATGCAGCTGTTGAAGATGTGGCTAGTGCCAGCATTATAACTTTCGACAATATACTCAGTTTCATTTTCTTCCCCATTCGACGCTTTGATATTTAGAATATTTATATTAATTGTTGCGAGTAACTTTTTAATATTACTTGTAATAATCGAGTGATCTTTATCTTGTTTAATAATCACTCACTTTAGTAAAGCATATACTTTTTACCATTACAACTCATTATGAGTATTATTTACTTGATATAAGCTAATAAATAGTGCTTTAATACTCATATTGAGTTTAAGGTGAGTTGAAAATAGAGGGTCTTATGAAAAATCAGCAACTATTTATAGAGCAAGCAAAGAGTATTTTGGTTAAAAACGATGTCGATGGCTACACCATACCTACACACGGTTTATATCCATTTCAATGGAACTGGGATGCTGCTATTACTGCATTAGGCTGGATGAAAGTAGATGAAAGCCGCGCATGGCTTGAAGTTGAAATGCTTTTAAAAGGTCAATGGGATAATGGCATGGTACCGCATATTGTTTTCCATAAGCCGGTAGATACTTATTTTCCGGGACCTGATGTTTGGGGTGTAAAAAACAAAATTCCCACAACAGCAATTTCTCAGCCGCCTGTATTAGTTACCGTTGTTAAGATGATGTTCGAACAGGCTCAGGATAAAGCGTTAGCTGAGGTACAATTAGCTGAAATGCTACCTAAACTTATTGCTTACCATAAATGGTGGTACAACGATCGAGATCCAGAAAATACCGGTCTAGTTGTTAGCTATCATCCTTGGGAATCAGGCATGGATAATAGTCCGGCCTGGGACGAAAGTTTAGCTGCAGTGCCACCTGTTGATTACAGCTATAAAAGAAAAGATCTTGATCATGTCGACTCTGATGAACGCCCACATGCTGAACAATATGACCGCTATATATACCTGGTAGATTTTTTCAAAAATTGTAACTTTGATAGTGCGCTTATCTATAAAAATTGTCCTTATAAAACCAACGATTTAGGTATTATTTCAATTTTACATAAAGCGACTAAAGATCTTGTATCGCTTTGTGAACAATCTAAAAACAACGAACAAAACATTGCTTGGTTTAACGAGCAATTAGCCCTTACTGAAAACAATATTAATACCTTGTGGAGCGACGAGCACAATAGCTTTTTAAATAAAGATGTTATCACTCAAAAGTTATCTCCGGTATTAACAACAGGCACTATGTTAGTTATTTTTGCCGAACTGGCTTCAGCAAAACAAATGAAAGTATTAACGCCTTTATTAAATGATTGGTTAAACGAAACACCTTATGCAATGTCGTCTACATATGCTAAGTGTGAAGCGTTTGAGCCCCAAAGATATTGGCGTGGTCCTGTTTGGTTGCACATTAACTGGATGATAGCGTTAGGCGCAGATAGCTATGGGTTAACTAAAGAAAGTGAGCAATTAAAACAAGCCTCTGCAACGCTGATAGATGAGTTTGGCTTTTTTGAATACTTTAATAGTAAAACTGGCGCTGGCTGTGGCGGCGATGACTTTTCATGGACAGCCGCCATTGCTCTGCATTGGCTTTTATAACAAATTTTAGAGGGCAGTTTGATGAAATCAGTCATTTGTTTTGGTGAAGCGCTTATTGATTTTTTAAATATTAATCGCGTTGAAGAACAGCCATTGTCATTAAATGAGTTTCGACAATACCCAGGTGGAGCTCCAGCAAATGTTGCTGTTGCCATAGCAAAATTAGGCGGTAAAGCCTTGTTTGCTGGTCAAGTAGGCAAGGACGCTTTTGGTGATTTTTTACAGCACGCTTTAGAAAGTTATCAGGTTGATACGCAGTTGATGAGCCGCCATCCACAGGCTAAAACACCACTCGCTTTTGTGATGTTAGATGAGTATGGCGAAAGAAGTTTTTCTTTTTTTCGTGATCAAACGGCTGATCTATTATTTGAATCGTCTCAAATCAATGAAAACTGGTTTAACGACGCAACCATACTTCATTTTTGTAGTAATACCTTAACCGAGGATGCTATTGCAAGCACAACGCAATTTGCCGTTTCGTTAGCAAAAAAGAATAACGCACTGATCAGTTTTGATGTAAACCTACGTCATAATTTATGGCGTGATGAAATCGTAAATATAGCGCGTGTAAATAACTTAGCCAAACAAGCCGATATTTTAAAGTACTCAAAAGATGAATTGGTCTTTCTAGCCCAAGGTCATGAACAAGCTTATATAGATAATCTATTAGTGGCTGGCGTCTCATTAATTTTAGTGACCGACGGTGCAGGAAAAATTAACTATTACGGTATAAATGAAGTAGGAGAAATTTTACCCCCTACCGTCAAAGCCGTTGATACCACAGCTGGCGGAGATGCTTTTATTGGGGCGTTCTTATTTGGCTTAAGCCAAGCTGATGATACCTCTATGCTGTTAACTCAACCGACATTATATCGTTCATTAATTACTTTTGCTTCCGCTTGCGGTGCTCATGCCGTTACCCAACCAGGGGCATTTACAGCATTGCCAACATTTAGTGATGTTGCTATTGATTGGAATAGTAACGCGACATTTAAAGAGGTTAAACATGCACTTTTATAGTCCTGAGTTTTTAACTCAGCATAGCCAATCTATTCTTGATTTTTACGATAAACGCGTCGTTGATAAAACGGGTGGTTTTTATCAAAATTTTTATGATAATGGCGAACTGTTTAATCCAGGTTTCCGCCAACTGGTCAGTAGTACTCGTATTATTGTCAATTACGCGATGGCTGGAATAGCACTCAATAAACCTGAGTATCATGATATTGCTAAACACGGACTTAACTATGTTGAACAAGTGCATTGGCAGGAAGATTCTCAAACTTATGCTTGGACACTAGAAAACCACCAACCCGTTGATATGACTCAGCAAGCTTATGGTTATGCCTTTGTATTATTAGCCTATTCTGCCGCTAAAAAAGCCAACATTATTACCTCAGACGAACCCTTGTTAAAGGTATATCAATTGCTCGAACAACGCTTTTGGCAAAAAGACTTTGGTTTATACGCTGATGAAATCAATGTACATGGGGAACTCAGCAATTATCGTGGACAAAATGCCAATATGCATTTGTGCGAAGCCATGATTGCTGCCTATGAAGCTAGCCAAAATACGTTATTTTTAGACCGTGCTGCCCTCATTGCTAAAAACATTGTACAACGCCAAGCAAGTCTCACTGACGGTTTAATTTGGGAACATTACACCACTGACTTCCAACCTGATTGGGAATACAACAAAAATGATCCTAAAAATCTTTATCGCCCTTGGGGTTTTCAGCCTGGACATCAAACAGAATGGACCAAACTACTGTTAATGCTAAACCGCCATCAACCTAGCGCTTGGTTGGTTGAGTCAGCAAAAACATTATTTGATAGCGCGATGGACATTGCTTGGGATAACACCCACGGCGGGCTCATTTATGGTTTCGATCCTGACGGAAATTGGTGTGATGACGACAAGTATTTCTGGGTACAGGCAGAAAGCTTTGCTGCAGCAGCCATGCTATATAAAGCAACCAATGAAGATATTTATTTATCGCATTACAATAAACTTTGGCAATACAGCTGGGATCATATGATAGACCATACTTACGGGGCGTGGTTTAGAGTTATCAGCAAAAGTAATGACAAGCTTTCAAATGAAAAAAGTAGTGCAGGCGCAAAATGTGATTATCATACTTTAGGCGCTTGTTTAGAAGTATTACGTACGATATCTGACTAATGCTTATTTAATGTAAACTCTAGCTAATGATATTGTAATAATGAACAAGTCAGGTTTAATTGTCATAAATATGAAATGGCTATTTCATTTGACTTGTTTTTTTGACGTGAATTATACATAGTTGCCTGCTAAACGTAGAATATAGCGATAAAGCTAGCCAATAGTAGCTTTTTGCTCGGCGCATGCTTATGTATTCGACAAATAATTTATTTTTAATACAATATTAATAGCACTGAGAAGTAAAAATATATGTTATCTTCATTTGATTACAAGCTTTTAAGTCCCAACTTTACTTTAGGAAAAGGAAAGAAACTTTTTCAAGAGAGTGAGCGAAAGATCATTAACCATGCTTTTTTTTCGTCATCGACTCAAAGTGAAATCATTGAAAAAACAAAAATTTCTCAGCAAACTACCTCCCGATTAGTCAAAACCCTATTTGAACAAGGTGTTTTACATCAAACCAGTAAAACCTCTTCTGGCGGTCGAGGACAACCAGGCTATCACCTAAAAACTTCAGCCGATTTTGCCTACGGTATTGGCATTGCTATTTTAACGGATTCATTAGTTATTTCAGTCATGGATTTTAGCGGTGAAATAATTTACGACAAAACAATGCCTTTATTAAACATGACGGTTAAAAATGTCATGTTACATCTAACAACTTTATTTGATGAAATATTTATTAATACCAATATACAAAAAGAAAAAGTGCTTGGGATTGGGGTTGGCATATCAGGATATTTCACTACTGAAAAAGATAAAATAAACACCCATAATCGCCTAGAAGAGTGGGCTGATGTTAATATATCTAAAATTTTAACCGATAAGTTTAATTTACCCGTATGGGTTGATAATGACGCAACGGTTGCCGCTGCTGGTGAAGGTATTTTAGGCATAGGAAAATATTGTAATAACTTTGTCTATCTCTTTATTTCAGTTGATTTTGGTGGGGGTATTATTATAGATGGCGACATAATGCATGGTACGCACGGCAACGCTGGAGAGGTTGGCGATATTCTTCCGCCAAAAATATATGTCTACCCTAACTTAGAAAATTTACGACAAATATTAATCAATAATGGCGTTAATATTAGTACCCATGCTGACTTAATGACCTCGTTCGATATTAACTGGCCTGGCATTCAAGAGTGGATAACAAAAGTTAAAGATGCCGTAAGTTTGGTGGCATCATCATCAGCAGCGTTATTAGATACTCAGGCTATTGTCATTGGTGGACACATACCTAAATCATTATCTAAATTACTGATCAAAGAAGTGGTCATGTACGCATTACATCGTCGTTCTTCCGAACGGCCTAAACCAGAATTGCTGATATCAGAAGTAACTTATGAGCCCGTATCTGTCGGCGCAGCGAGTTTGCCTTTTAGAGCATTATGCCTTTAATAAAGTGTTGGTAGGAAATGGCTGAAAGCTTAATAATATTTTTAAGCTTTCAGCTTAGTAGAAAAGTATTCTGTAGCATGGCTAATCTGTAGCATGAATTTGCTGTTATGATGATTAATCAATATCGTTCAGTGGCCACAACACGATATAGTCTTCAAAATCGTCTAATTCAACATCGTTATCTTTGATAATTTTACCACGTACTGACATACCGGCTTGGTGCATGGCTGATTTTTTGCCATTGTGTAATAACGGGTGCCAAGACGGCATACCTCTGCCCTCTTTTAAGCGCCGATAAGTACAACTTGGCGGCATAAAAAACACATCATCCAAGTTCTCTTGGGTTAACTGCACACAGTCTGGCACGAGTACAGTACGTTGCTCGTATTTTGAACACTGACAAGTTTTATCATTGAGTAAATGACAAGCAATGTTCGAGTAGCTCATTTGCTCACCTTCAGCGATATGCGTGGTCGGCATCAACTCAGTTTCATCGGTAGTGCTATCATCATCAATGAATTTATTCAGACAACATTTAGCACAGCCATCACACAATGATTCCCACTCGCTTCGAGTCATCTCATTTAATGATTTTGTTTCCCAAAAACGCTCGACAACGACTTTTGTTGACTTTGCGACCGAACGACTATTTTTTTTACTCATATGACTACTTATGGCTGCTTACTGTTGCAATTACATGCTATGGCTAACTAAAACTGACTACTGAATAGGCGGAAATTTAATGTGATCCGATAAATGTCCAACCGAGCTTACAAAGTAATAGGATAAATTCCAATGCATTAAACTTTTATAGTTATTGTAAGCTAAGTAAGCACGTCCTTTAGCGCCATCAGGAAAAACTAATGCCGCTTTAATATCAACTCTAGGTAAATTAGTACCATCGCTGCGTCGAACACCTAATGCCTGCCACTCGGCTAAGGTTTTTTCGGTTTTAGCCCAGGCTTTTAACCAGTTTTTTCGACCACCGGTATTATTAGGTATCGCTAATGATGTATCAAAACCGCTCGGTAATTTAACTTGTCGGCCCCATGTAAGCTGGTCATTCCAACCTTCTTTTTTCAAATAATTTGCCATTGAAGCAAAGACATCGGCTTGGTTACCCCAAATATCTTTTTTTCCGTCGCCATCACCGTCAACCGCATAGCCAACAAATGAGGTTGGCATAAATTGATTTTGTCCCATAGCGCCAGCCCAAGAGCCTTTCATGTTTGCACTATCTATATGGCCTTCTTTTAATATTTGTAACGCGGCCCAAAGCTGCTTTTTAAAGAATGCTTCGCGGCGTCCTTCATAGGCCATGGTTGATAACGCAGAAATAACATTATAGTTGCCCATAATTTTACCAAAGTTTGTCTCTAGCCCCCAAAGCGCAACAATAAAACGCGGCTGTACACCGTATTCAGCGGCTACTTTGATTAGCAGTGCTTCATGCTCTTTATACTTTGCTCTAGCACGTTTGATTTTCCAATCAGGTACGCGTTTTGGCAAATAGGTGTCGAGTGTTTCAACCGTTTCTGGTTGATTACGGTCAGCTTTTACTGCTCGTTGATGAAAAATAACATTAGCAAATGAATCGTCAATTAACGTTTGATCATAACCTTTTGCAATGGCTTCTTGCTTTAACTTAATAATATATTGTTCGAAGCTAGGTTTAGCCTCTGACGTTGTTTTTTTGTCATTAGCCACCGTTGATTGGGAAAATAGCGCGAGACATAATGAAAGTACGATGATATTTACTGAATGGGTATAGCGCATTATGATATTTCTCCTTCGCTTTTATTGACACCGGTACTATTCATGCTGGCCTTGTGACCTTTTAACATGTCTTCTTCTTGCGGTGTTAACTGCAGATAATAACCTTGGTCAGCTAAACTTGTTTTTACTTTTTCTAAATCAGCAAAACCCAATTTAACTTTTGATGAAAGGTTCAGCACCGTTACCATCACAGGCGTACCAAACATTTTCATTAGCGCTTCAGGTACATCAGAAAAGTCATCTCTGTTATTTACATAAAGATAAGTTTGTACTTTTTTAGAACTTTTATAAACACTACACAACATAATGCAGACCTATGATTAAAGGGGATTAGGGTGTTGTTAAGATTGTTTTTAACAACTTATCAGTCAATATTAAAGCGACTTATTTAAAGTCATTTTCAACAAATGCAAGCAACTTATCACCAAACAATGACTTACGCCAACCGCGCATAATATCGACCAATTGCGGATTATTTTCTGCACCGTTGAGCTTAAAATGCCACGACATAAATTGGTTTATTTGTTTTTTAGAAGCAAAATTCTCTGGTAACAAGTTGGTTTGAGTGCTGAACTCCGTAATGGCATTTTTAACTTTTTTGAAGTTTTGTTTATAGCCTGGATATTCATCAAGTCGAATAATAGGCTCAGGTAATGTAGCGTTTGTTGCTTCGGTCGCGCGTTTTAGCACTGTTAGCATAACATTACCTTTGTGGCGTATATCAAGAACCTCAACGCCTTCAATACCTGACATAGCTCCCACACTCGTTGGGTTTACTTGCGCTAAAGCAAATAAGGTATGATCTTTGGCAATAAAACCAATTGGCCTGTCTTTAATTTTAGCCTGTTGAAAACGCCAAATAGTTAGCTGCTGTAGTCGATAAAGTTGCACAGGATTTAAGCGCCAAGCCATTTTTAAGTTAAGATACAACTGGCTTTCGTCAATAGGGCTGAACTTGCGATCAACCATGACATTACTTTCTTCTTGCGCTGCACCTAGCCAACCTGCCTTTTCAATATCGGCAAACAATAGAGGTAATATATTAAATAAATGCTCCACATCAGCAGCAGCATAATCCAATTGTTTTTGTGTTAGCGGCCTTTTCATCCAATCGGTACGCGACTCCGATTTATCTAACTCAATATCGGTATAATGGGCAATCATAGCCGCATATCCCATTGAAATTCCATGCCCTAAAAAGGCCATTATAATTTGGCTATCAATAAGATTTACTGGGCGACAGTTACCCGCAGTTAAAAAAACTTCTAAGTCTTCTGAGCAGGCATGTAATACTTTTTGAATGTTGGGGTTTTCTAGTAGCTGCCAAAATACGGTTAAGTCTGAAACGGCAACAGGGTCGATTAACGCTAAGGTTTCACCATCGTTTATCTGAATAAGTCCCAACTTAGGATAAAGTGTTCGCGTGCGCACAAACTCGGTATCAATCGCAAGAATTTTGGCTTGGGCGTAGCGTTGACAAATTAGATGTAATTGCTCGGAGTCTTCGATATAAATTCTTTCAATAGTTGCTTGCACGTCATGTCCTATATAAAACAAATAACTTAAATAAGTAACAAAAACACAGGTGGTGCGGTTTAGCCACCTTAAAGCGAATAATAAGCTTGAGCTTA